>Ga0163161_10000043_pt1 | contig 135014 bp, 125 predicted proteins | sample S45metaG_FD_129847 | JGI IMG/M metagenome (GOLD analysis project Ga0163161, IMG submission 129847) | Switchgrass rhizosphere microbial communities from Kellogg Biological Station, Michigan, USA - S4-5 metaG | ecosystem: Host-associated > Plants > Roots > Rhizosphere > Soil | place: USA... | reverse complement strand
GTGTTCTACTAAAAAATCAGGAAGCATAAATTTTAAAAGATCTATAGCGGTCATATCAAAATCTTAGATTGCAAATTTCTGATTTTATTTTGACATTCCTCCCCAGGTTTTGAGATTGATCCAATATTACAGTAACTAATATTTTGGAATTTGGGATTTAATTTTCGGGATTTCTCTTTTGTTTTTCACAAAAAAAGAACAACGTTTAAGTCTTGGTTTATTGGTTATTATGGTTTGGTTTGTAAATCATTTTATTTCATTAAAAGTACTTTCGTGCTTAATATCTTCGGTTTTCAACCTTTTTTTATTTGCGGAAGTAAACATTAGTTGTATATTTGCAACCGCTAAGCAAATATGGTGGTTGTAGCTCAGCTGGTTAGAGTAGCGGTTTGTGGTGCCGCGGGTCGCCGGTTCGAACCCGGTCAGCCACCCAGAAATTTAAAGCCTTGAAGAAATTCAAGGCTTTTTTTGTGCGTTGTATTTTTTTACCATTTAAGTGATATAAGTTCATTTTAGTTTTTTCTTTTATGCATAATTTTGTCAATTTCGAGGAACGAGAAATCGCACTGGTAGCTCGACAAAGATTGGCGATTTTGATTGGGGAGTTTCTAGTGCGATTTCTCGTTCCTCGAAATGACAAGATTGGGTTTTGATTGCGAATGATGGATTGAAATCCATCCCTACAATATATTTTGTCCCTTCGAGACTGCTTAAAAAATTCCGAAGGAATGATTTATATTGCAGCAACGTCCCGATCGCCAAACTTCGGGACGAGATTAATCCGTTGAAAAGAAAAAAGATTTGATTTTATCATAGAAATCGAAATGACAAAAATGGCGACGGATATAAAAAAGAAGATTATCACGAACTTATCTTTAAATGAACTTACATGACTTATATGGTTCAAAAAAAAACAAAAAAGCATGACGATTAAGTCATGCTCATTTGGTTATTATAGTTTGGTTTATGAATTATCTTATTTCTTCAAAAGTATTTCCTTGTTTGATATCGCCGGTTTTAAAACCTTTCTTAAACCAGTACATTCTTTGCTCAGATGTTCCGTGTGTAAAGGAATCCGGAACAACATGACCTTGCATTTTACTTTGAATGGCGTCATCACCAACGGCGTTTGCGGCACTCAAAGCTTCATCAATATCACCGGCTTCTATATACTGTTGGTTATCGTGAGCCCATACTCCTGCATAAAAATCGGCTTGTAGTTCTAATGCTACCGAAAGTTTATTGGCTTCGGCTTCACTTTTTCCTTCTTGTGCCTGACGCATTTTGGCTGAGGTTCCTAATAAGGTTTGTATGTGATGGCCAATTTCGTGTGCAATAACGTATGCAATTGCAAAGTCACCACCCTGAGCACCAAATTTAGTTTTTAGTTCCTCAAAGAAACCTAGATCCATATATACTTTTTGATCTCCCGGACAATAAAACGGTCCGGATGCAGATGTTGCACCACCGCAATCAGTGTTAACAGAGCCTTTAAAAAGTACTAATTTTGGATTTTTATAGATCATCCCATGTTCCGTAAAAATTTTGCCCCAGGTGTCTTCAGTTTTAGCCAGGACGGTTTTTACAAAATGTCCCATTTCTTCATCTTCTTTGCTTAAGGGAGCTGCTGCTTCAGTTTGCGTTTGTTGTCCGCCTTGCATTTGTTCCAGAACAGGTGTTATCAACTGAGCATTTTCACCACCGAAAATATTCACCAATAAGATGATAATACCAATGATTCCACCACCAACGGCTACTTTTCCGCCAGAGACACCTCTTCTGTCTTCAACATTGTCACTCTCTCTTGTTCCTCTCCACTTCATAGTATATTGTATTATTGATTGTTATAGAATTTGTTGTACGAATTTATATATTTTTTTGAAAATATACTTCATTTAAACGATTAACTTTAATTTATTTTAGCCATTTTCTCAAAGCTTCTTCGACGGTTCCTTTCATTATTGGTTTAGAAATATAATCGTTCATTCCTGCTGAGATGCATTTGTTTCTTTCTTCTTTTTCAGCACCTGCAGTTACTGCAATTATAGGGATATCTCTACCGTGAACAGTATTTCTGATTGCTTTTGTGGTTTCGTAACCATTCATGATAGGCATTTGAATGTCCATAAAAACCAAATTTGGATTTATGCTTTCAAATTGCTGCACCGCTTCGAAGCCATTTTCGCATTCATAGATAAAAGCATTATTATATAAATTTTTAATTATAGTTTTTAACAGCATCATGTTAACTTTATTGTCCTCGACAATTAAAAAGGTAATGTCTTTATCGCTTAATTTAGTGGCACAAGCATCTGAATTTATCTTTTGTAACTCGGCATTGTATTTCTCATTAATACTTTGGTTGCTGGTTTTTAGATTTAAATCAAAATAAAAATTACTTCCAATATCTATTTTGCTCTCGAGCTGTAATCGGCTTTCCATAAGAGCAAGAAGTTGGTTCGAGATAGTAAGTCCTAAACCGGTTCCTCCAAATTTTCTCGTTGTAGAACTATCTTCTTGCGAAAATGCCTTGAAAATTTTCTTTTGATTCTTCTCCAGAATTCCAATTCCGGTATCAATTACAGAGAATCGAATTACACAATTATTGTTTTTGTATTTTTCTAAAACCGAAACATTAAGTTTTATAGAACCTTCATTGGTGAATTTTACTGCATTCGAAAGCAAATTAATCAGGATTTGTTTGATTCGGACAATATCTGTCCAGATGTATTTAGGAACATCCTGATCTACATTTAATTCTAATTGAAGATTTTTTTGATTCGATTCATAAACAATCAGATCAAAAACCTGACCGAGTACTTTTTTAATATCATATAAATCGATGAAAAGCTCCAGTTTTCCGGCTTCAATTTTAGAAAAATCAAGAATATCATTGATAATCTCCAACAAAGAATGTGCTGATTGATTGATCGTGGTCATGTACTTTTCCTGAATTTCTTCGAGATCTGTTTTCATCAATAAATGCGTAAAACCTATAATACCATTTAATGGTGTTCTGATTTCATGTGACATATTGGCAAGAAAATCAGATTTAGATTTATTGGCAGCTTCCGCCAATTGTTTGGCTTTGATGGCATCTTCCGTTTCTTTTTTGTTTGTAATATCGAAATAGATTCCACCAACAAATTCAATTTGCCCCCCTTTTTTGATCACATCGCCAAATTCTTCTACCCAAATATACTCGCCTGTTTTTCGCTGAATGCGATATATGTTATGAAGCGGTGTTCCGCCTTGCAGATTATCGATTTGATTATTGATTACTTCGTCTTTATCATCCGGATGAATTAGGGATAAAAACGATAAGTTATTCTCAATAAACTCTGATTTAGAATAACCGGTTAAATTTAAAACTTCATCGTTCAGGAATATTTTTGTCGAAAAAGCATCAAATTTGGATAAATAAACAGTTCCCGGAATGTTATTGGCTATTAATTTGAATTTTTCTTCACTTTCGAGAATTCTGTTCTCATTTCGATTTCGTTCTAAAGCAGATGAAATATTATTGGCAAGAACCTGAAAAATATAAATCTCCTCTTCAGACCATTTTTTTTCATTCGTACAATCATCAAAACCTATAAAACCTGTAAAAACATCATTGATATAAAGTGGTAAAATCAAAATTGATTTGATTTCGTTATCAATCAGTAGTTGTTTAAAAAACGTATCGTCAAGCTTTCGCGTAAGCGTATTAAGGATTTTTTTGTTTTGAGCAGCATCATAAATTTCTTTTAAATTCTCGGCTGTAAGTTGTTTTAATTTGGTAATTTGATGCGAAATACCTTTTTTAGACCACTTGTATTTTTGGCTAACCGTATTAGTTGTAAAATCTCGTTCATAGTAATACATATGATCTACTTTGGTGGCTTTACCAATTAAGTCATAGGTTTCCTGAAACATTTCCTGGGTGGTTTTACTCAATAAAAATTTCTCCGTACAAAGCGAAAGTGCATAAAGCAATTGGCTTTTAAATTCTAATTTCCGTTCTGCTTCCAGACGCATTTGAGACGAAATAGCCAATGATATCACATCAGAAATCGTTCGGGCATAATTAATATCCTCGTTGTCCCATTCTCTTTGTTCCTCGGTGCTTTCAAAACAAACAACCCCAGCCAATTGTCCGCTTAGAAATATTGGAACATCCAGCATCGATTTGATATGATTCTTGGTGAAATACAGTTTTTGAAATTCAGAGGTTTCTAATTTGTTAAAAACATCCGGGGCATTGATTATGGCTTTGTTTTTTAAAGTCTCAAAATAAATAGGATATGATTCTTTATCTAGTATATTTTTGTCCGTTAGTTTTTGATTGTCAATACTAAACAGATTTTTGCAGGTAATTAAGTCCTTGTAATATTTCCAGAAACTTACTCTGTTTGTTTTGCTTACCGTTGCGGCTTCCTGAACAATATAATCGATAACGGTGTTTAAGTTGTCATATTTGCTAAAGTCGGTTGTTGATAGTTTTTTTGTTGAATTGTTGTAAGCTTCAATTTTTTCGAGACGTCTTTTTTTCTCGTTTTCGATATTTCTAATCTCTGTAATATCTCTTGCAATACCTGCAAAACCAATGGTTTCGCCCAGATCATTTTTACGAATAATGATCTTTTGCGAAATCCATACATCTAATCCGTTTTTCTTTATAATCGGAATTTCTATTGTTGGAAAGTCGTTTTCATTGATAACCAGATTTTCGTAAAAATCTACAGCGCCTCTGATGTAATTTTCATGAATGAAATTAGAATAATGTTTTGATATAATTTCATTTTCAGAATAACCTAAAATTGAGAATCCAAATTCATTTACAAAAGTAAAATGTCCGGAAGCATCAATTTCAAAAATTATATCGGTAGCAGTCTGAATTAGATTTTTGTATTGATCCTGAACATTGATTTGCTCCGTTACATCCTGACCTATACTGATAATTAAGTCATCAGAGAATTTTTTATCTTTCCATTGGATGTATTTATACTCTCCGTTTTTACTTTTTAATTTTCGGATATAAAGTTTGTTTTCCTGATATTTTATCGGGAAATTTTTCTCCATAAAACCTTCATCTTTTGTGAGTTTCCAGAAATTAAAACCCATTACTTCGTCTGGCAAATATCCTAAAATGGAGCTTATTGTTTCGCTGCAAAATAATATTGCACCTTTTTGATCTGTTGCTATCGTTAATGAATTTCCTTTATGAACTATTTCATTTGCAAATCTAAAATTATCCCGATTGTTTAATAAAACGGCATATTTTACCTGATTGATAATGAATATAAGAATGCAAAAATTGATTAATAAGACAGATGATTTTATAGGAATTAAATGAAAAACAACTGTAATAAGCAGGAATGTAAATACCAGCGCAACAAAAAACCAGTAAATTTTTATTGGTTTTAAAATGTTGTAAGAAAAGAAAAAGGAGATTAAAAAAACGATTATTGGTACAACATCATTTGAAAGACGGACAATATTGTAGCAAACATAGGAAATGTACAAAAAGAAACAGCATATAAATATTTGCTGAATCTTATCTCTAAGCCATTTAACTTTATCGGTTATGAGATAAATAATAAGAACTAAACAGCCAATGGAAACGTTTACGGTTAATAAACTTTTTGGTCTTATTTTAAAAATTTCATTAATGATTTCTATTACAATAACCGCAATGCCAAAGAACAAAATATACAATTGATATTCTTTACTGGCGGTTTCGGCCTCTTTCTTTTTTTCAATAAAATAACCAATTCTGGCTTTTATTCTAAAAAACTGATAAATCAACAAGGCAAGAAAAGCCAATAGAGACAGTCCTAAAATGATGAGTTTAGGATTGTTGTAAAAAATTATGTTCGAGTTAAAAACATACCAGTTGGTTATAAATGATTTCAGGGCATTGCCAAATAAGGCAATTCCTGAAATCAATGAATTGAAGAAACTATAGTTGACTACCATAGAATTCGGGGTATGTTGGTTTAGTAAAACAGCATTTTTTTGAAAGTTCTAAAAAAGAGTAGGTTAGGCTCTTTTTGTTGTTTAGAAATTTCGATTTTATTCTAAATCCGATTGTCCAATGGAGTCAATTACATCTTTATCGTCTTCTACAGTAAAAATGGAGAAATACGTTGCATAAGTCATAGAACTATTAAAAACAACCGTAAAAAGTATTCCAATACAGCATCCAAAAATACCTACCAAAGAGCCCAGAAAGCCAGTGACAAATAATGCAAAAATTAGCAATGGATTTTTAGTTACTACTATTATACTTGATTTTAGTGCGTCTACTGCGTTCAAATTTCCAAAAACTACCAGCGGCATAGCTAAAAACGTAAAATAGGAGATGAAAGCAGAAATTGCATTTCCTAAAAGTATGATTCCAAGACTGTCAAGAGCAGTTGCAATAGCATTGCTTATTAATCCCAGAATTAAAGCCATTATAAATAACTGAGTAAAATAAGGAGCTTTATAATAGGTAAAAATGGTTGAAACATTAAATTCTTCATCTTTATCAGCACAATCTGCCATTTTAAGAAATCCTGCACCAAACGGAGCCAGTAAAGCTGCAAATACCGAAATACCAACCACAGACAGAAGCTGCTGTGCATAAGTTAGTTTTTGGTTTTCCAGACTTTGAATAAATTCTTTATTGATAGCGCCTACGCCATAATAGGTTGTCGCTAATCCCAAAGCAAGGACTCCAACGACAATTGAAAATACCAATATGATAAGTCCGGAATAAAGTGCGATTTTTTTATAATTCTCGAAGGCGTAATTAAAAGTTGACCCAAAATCTATGGTGTATCCATTTTTTTTGATGTCTTCAATTTGGTCAAGTGTAGATTTCATTCGGAGTAAAATTATTTTATATTCTTGTAATTTAAGCTGTTTAATGTGACGTAAATATAATATTTTTAATCAATTTCTTATGATAATCTACAAAACATTACGAAATCGTTTTTTATTGCTTACATCCAGTCTAATAGACGTTTAATAGAGGTTAATTTGTCTTTGTAAGGAGCATATCGCATGGGCAAATCTAGCCAGTTTCCTTTTTTGACCACAGCTTTATGATGCGAAAAGATGTCAAAACTCAATTGACCGTGATAAGCACCAATTCCGCTATGACCAACTCCGCCAAAAGGCAATCTTTTATTCGAAAAATGAACAACAGTATCGTTGATACAGCCACCACCAAAAGAATAAGTGGTAATTAGCTTTTTTGCAAACGATTTATTCTCGCTAAAGACATAAAAGGCAAGAGGCTTTTCATATCGTCTAATTACATTTTGAATCTCGGCTTGGGTTTCGTAAGTTAGGATTGGTAAAATAGGACCAAATATTTCTTCTTTCATCACCGGACTATCCAAAGCTGGCTCTTCAATTATTGTGGGAGAAATGTAAAGTTTACTGGCATCAGTTTCTCCTCCAAAAACTACTTTTTCTCTTTCGATCATACTATCGAGACGAACCCAGTTTTTAGTGTTGATAATACGAGCAAAATCGGGAGATTTTTCCATCTTTTTACCGTAAGCCTTTATGATTTCTTCCATTAAAAAAGAAAGAAAATTAACTTTCATGTTCTTCTGAATCAGGATATAGTCAGGTGCAATACAGGTTTGTCCGGCGTTTATAAATTTCCCCCAGACAATTCGTTTTGCGGCTAATTTTAAATTGGCAGTTTCATCAATAATACAAGGATTTTTTCCGCCCAATTCTAATGTTACCGGAGTCAGATTTTCGGCAGCAGCTTTGGCAATGATTTTACCAACAGAAACACTTCCGGTAAAGAAAATATAATCCCAGCGTTTTGCCAGCAGTTTATTAGATACTTCAATGCCGCCTTCAAAAACTTCGACATGATTAATGTGAAATGTTTTTTCGATAATTTTTGCAATTACTGATGAGGTATTCGGAGTAAGTTCAGATGGTTTTAAAACAACTCTGTTTCCTGCAGCAACGGCCGAAATTAAAGGGCACAAAGCTAGTTGAAAAGGGTAATTCCACGGTGCAATAACCAGAACGTTTCCGTATGGCTCTTTAAAAATATAATCTGTAGAAGGAAAGTTAAGAAGAGACGGTAAAACACGTTTTGGCTTTGCCCATTTATGGATATTTTTGATGGTGTCTTTAAGTTCCGATATGACATAATTTGTCTCGGTTAGAACTGCTTCAAATTCAGGCTTTTTAAAATCATCGTACAAAGCTTTTACAATTAAATCCTCGCTTTTTTGAATGTTATACAACAATTTTTTAAGCGTTTCTTTTCTGTATCCGATGTCGTTTTTATAGTCCATTTTTATGATTACCTTGATTTTTGACTATGCAAGTTAATCGATAAAAATTAAAAAATTAACAATTGTATCATAAAAATCATAGCGCATTCCAAATTGTTTCATCCGGGATAGGCGCAATGATTGTAATGTTTTCTTTGGAAACAGGATGCACAAAAACTAATTTTCTGGCATGAAGATGAATTCCGCCATCAGGATTACTTCTGTCAAAACCATATTTTAAATCTCCTTTAATTGGAGATCCAATTGCTGCCAATTGTGCTCTAATTTGGTGATGGCGACCGGTATGCAGATTGATCTCTAGCGCCACATAATTTTGAAGTTCTTTGAAAACCGTATAATCTAAACTGGCAATTTTACTATCCGGAACTTCTTTTAAATGTGCTTTTGAAGTATTATTTTTTTCGTTTCTTTTAAGATAGTGAACCAATTTGGCAGTTGTTTCCTGAGGTTTATTCTTCACAACTGCCCAATAAGTTTTTTGAGTTTCACGATTGCTGAACATTTCGTTCATACGTGTTAATGCTTTACTGGTTCTGGCAAAAACAACGATTCCGGTTGTAGGTCGATCCAAACGATGAATTACACCCAGAAAAACGTCACCAGGTTTGTTATACTTGTCTTTAATGTATTCTTTTACAACATCTGACAAAGGTTTGTCTCCGGTTTTATCACCTTGCACAATATCGCCTACACGTTTGTTAACCACAATGATATGGTTGTCTTCGTGGAGAACTTGGAGATTGTTTTTGTTGGAAAGAATTTTCATATTAGACTTGCTTAGATTTTTAGACTTACTTAGACTTCTTAGAGTTTGATTTTTTTAGATTTTAGATTTATTTATAATAAAGTTGCTCTAAATCTTGATGTCATTTTTGTGATTTCTCCTAATAGACTTATCAGTTCTGTAGTGTTTTTTTCATTGATAAATCCCAGATCAGATGAAATTAAAAGTTGTGTTTCCACTTCATAAGCAGAACCAATTGCAATTTCTAAGAATCGGGCAAAATCTTTATTTGAATTTCTTGATGAACCTTCTGCAATATTTGAAGGGATTGATACAGATGCTCTTCTTAATTGATTTATAATTCCAAACTTTTCTTCACTTGGAAAAGTTGCTGTTACATTATAAATTTTGGAGCAAAACAATCTGCTTTTCTTCCAAATTTGAAGTTCTTTAAATTGATGCATTTTTATTAGATTATTTATTTGGAGTAGCTTAGATTTTTAGACTTGTTGTTTTTTATAAAACCTAGTCTAAGTCAGTCTAAAAATCTAAGCTAGTCTAAGAAGTCTAATCTAGTATTGTTCCCCGGAATTCGGGAAATCACGAGACTTCACATCAGCAGCATATTGACCGATTGCTTTTGTCATTTCGTCGTATAAATTTAAATAGCGACGTAAGAAACGCGGACTAAATTCATTGTTCATTCCTAACATGTCATGAATAACCAAAACTTGTCCGTCAACACCACCTCCGGCACCGATTCCGATAACTGGAATTGAAATACTTTCGGCAACTTTTTGTGCTAATTCGGCTGGAATTTTTTCTAAAACAACAGCAAAACAACCTACTTTTTCAAGCAATTTTGCATCTTCGATTAGTTTCTCCGCTTCTTCCTCTTCTTTGGCGCGAACGCTGTATGTTCCAAATTTATAAATCGATTGTGGTGTTAAACCCAAGTGTCCCATAACTGGAATTCCGGCGTTTAATATTTTTTTGATAGATTCCTTTATTTCTTTTCCTCCTTCAAGTTTCACGGCGTGACCACCGCTTTCTTTCATGATTCTAATAGCAGAACGCAAAGCTTCTTTTGGATCAGACTGGTAACTTCCAAAAGGTAAATCTACCACAACTAAAGCTCTCTCTACAGCGCGAACTACAGATGAAGCATGATAAATCATTTGATCTAAAGTAATTGGCAACGTCGTTTCATGACCCGCCATAACATTTGATGCTGAATCGCCCACTAAAATCACATCGACTCCTGCGGTATCAACAATTTTTGCCATTGTAAAATCGTAAGCGGTAAGCATAGAGATTTTTTCTCCGTTACTTTTCATTTCAATTAATGACTTTGTTGTGATTCTTTTATAATCTTTTTTTGCTACTGACATTTTGTGTTTTTTTGAAGGTGTAAAAGTATTGAATAATTATAAATTGAAATCAGCAATAGAAGATTATTTCTATAGTAAATAACTTTCCGTCTTTAAAATCAATTCTAAATTCACTGTCTTCTAATTGAATAGAGTAAGTGTGTGGCGATTTTATAGAAGCGCCAATATAAGTCCCGTATTTTTCTATAAATACTTTTTCAGACATTGTATGGTCTAAAACCGAATTTGCATTAAAAACAAGTTGGTTGTTTTCGTTGATAAAAACTTTAGTGATCTCTGCCTGATTTTTGGTTTCGTCTACAGAAGCTTCTAAGTCAGGATAGTAATAAAAAGAATCACTCAGGTAAATACCGCATTCGTCGCCTACGGTTGCTTTTTTAGAAGGTTTTCCAAATATTTTCACCAAGTCCTTTTGAGAGAAGAATAAAGATTTGGTTTTTACGCCTTTCAGTATAAATTCTACTTTTTTGGTAAAAGCAGTAATTTCTTCCGGTTTTTTATGATTTCCTAAGCCTTTGGCAATAGCCATATTTAGTTCTGTATCGGTAAGAAGTTTAGGGTCGTTTAATTGTTTTACGACTTCATAATATCTTTGGTATGCAGGAGCTAAAGTGGTGTTTTCACTGTTCCAAGCTAATTCTACAAGTCGTTCGCCAATCGTTTTGCGATCAGTAATAGCGTTAACGTCGAGTTTATCGAATTCTTTTATTAAAGCATTAAAATCAGGTCTTTTACCAATGAATTTTCTAAGGGTAAATTGTGCATATTCATCACTAAAACTACCATTTATATTTACCCACTCGTCTTGATTTTTAGGAAGATAATTTACAGGGACAGGATCTCCGGTATATAAAATTTCTCTGATTTTTGAGTTTTTATCAGGAAGCGCCCTCGCTTTTAAACCGGCAACTAAAACGAAAAGATGATTTCCGCCATAATAATTGTCACCGCCTTCCAGAATAGGGTTCTCGTTGTCTTTTGTTTTAATATCTCTGGCATTTAATCTTTCGGCAATGAAATTTTCAGGAACATAACCTTCGGTGAAATTATCTGCTTTTACTTTGTACCAGCCATTTTCATTTTCTGAAAGTAATTGTACTTCGGCGCCATATCTAAAATAGCCCAAAAACTCTGATGAGGTATTTTTAGAAGTATATAATCTGGTGTCTGAATTTAGAAAACGACGATCTTGAGAATGTAGTAAAACCGAGCAAAATAATAATGCTATTAGAAAGCAGTATTTTTTCATAGAGTAGTTTTTGTTTTTTTTGCCACGAATTTCACGAATTTACACGAATTAGTATTTTATATCTGCTTAATGCAGATAAAAAATTAGTGAAAATTAGTGAAATTCGTGGCAAACTATTTCTAGCAATCAGCCATATTTACGGCAATTGCTAATCCACCTTCTGAGGTTTCTTTGTATTTTGAGTTCATGTCTTTTGCCGTTTGCCACATCGTATTGATTACTTTGTCCAAAGGTACTTTTGCATTTTTAGAATCTGTTTCAAGCGCTAATTCGGCAGCGTTTATGGCTTTTATGGCACCCATTGTATTTCTTTCGATACACGGAATCTGAACCAAACCGCCAATAGGATCACAGGTTAAACCTAAATGATGCTCCATAGCAATTTCGGCAGCCATTAAAACCTGAGCAGGAGTTCCGCCCATTAATTCGCAAAGAGCTGCTGCAGCCATTGATGACGAAACACCAATTTCGGCCTGACAACCACCCATTGCAGCGGAGATTGTAGAGCCTTTTTTGAAAATACTGCCAATTTCTCCGGCAACCATCAAAAATTGTTTGATTTCTTTTTCGCCTGCACTATGGTTTTCAATCACCAAATAATACATTAAAACAGCAGGAATTACTCCTGCGCTTCCGTTTGTAGGTGCAGTAACAACGCGGCCTAAAGAAGCATTTACTTCATTTACGGCAAGTGCAAAACAACTTACCCATTTTAGGATCTGACGAAATTTCACTTCGGTTTTTCTAATTTCTTCCAGCCAGCTTTGCGGATTCGAATAATTAGATAAACCTATTAAGTTTTGGTGCATATCAAAAGCTCTTCTGCGAACGTTTAATCCGCCGGGAAGAATTCCTCCGGTATGACAGCCAATGTACATACATTCGAGCATTGTATTCCAGATACGCATTAATTCTGAATGAATTTCGGCTTCAGGACGCATTGATTTTTCGTTTTCATAAACAATTTCCGAGATGGATTTGTTTTCTGAAATTGTATAATTTAAAAGCTCAACAGCATTTTGAATCGGGAAGGGAAAAGCACATTTTATTTCCTCTTTGATTTTGGCATTTGTGCGTTCTTCTTTAACCACAAAACCTCCTCCAATAGAATAAAAGGTAGATTCATACTCAGAATCATCTGCTTTATAAGCCGTAAATTTTAATCCATTTGCATGGAAGGGAAGAAACTCTTTATTGAAGACAATATCCTGTAGAAAATAAAACGGAACTTTATATTGGTTACCCAAAATAATTTCGTTCGTGTCTTCGATCGTTTTAATAATCCCGGCAATATTCTCAACCGGAATATATTCAGGATCCTGACCACTTAAACCTAACATAACAGATAAATCAGTTGCGTGACCTTTTCCGGTTAGAGAAAGCGATCCGTACAAATCGACTTTTACTCGTTTAATCTGGTCTAAAATTGACTCGTCTTTCAGCTCTTCCAAAAAACGTTCTGCGGCTCTCCAAGGTCCTAAAGTATGTGAACTTGAGGGACCAACACCAATTTTAAGCATATCAAAAACAGAGATACATTCTTCCATCGTGTAATTTTTATTAAGACAAAGATAATTGAATAATGCAAAGATGATTAAATTTAGTTTGTAAATCTTGCGATTTTGTTAAAATAAATATTAAATTTTAATAATTTGATAACGAAATAAATTTAATTGTTTAATATAGGCATTTCGTAGATAGTTCGTGTTTTTTAGGTATTTTTGTATAAAAGCAATTACTAAAACACCCCGATTTTTTTTAATTCCTTAAAAGAATCGAAATTAACCATACCTTCAAGGATTTCGTTTTGATTTTAAAGTATCTTTTTACGAAAATTTAGAATACCACCAAGAAGATAAAAATATAATATGATAGAATTTTTCAAGCATTTAATACACGAATTCGAATTACCACTTAATAACCCAGTATTGATTTTCTCGTTAATACTTTTTATTATACTCTTGTCCCCAATTTTACTCAAAAAAATAAATATCCCGGGAATTATCGGACTTATTATTTCGGGTGTAATTATAGGACCTCACGGATTAAATATTCTGGCAAAAAACTCCGCCGTTGATTTATTTTCGACAATTGGACTTCTTTATATCATGTTTATTGCCGGTCTGGAACTCGACATGAATGAGTTTAAAGCCAATAAAAATAAGAGTTTATTATTTGGTTTTTTTACCTTTATTTTTCCGCTTTCGATTGGGTTTCCGGTTTGCTTTTACCTCTTAAATTACGATTTCAATGCCAGTTTTTTAACCGCGAGCATGTTTGCAACACACACTTTAGTGGCGTATCCAATTGTGAGTAAACTGGGAATTGCAAAAAATCAGGCGGTTGCCATAACTGTTGGAGGAACGATTTTAACAGATACTGCTGTTTTGATTATTTTGGCGGTTATTATGGGAAGCAGTCAGGGAAATCTGAATCAGGCTTTTTGGATAAAACTAACCGTTTCATTGGCTATTTTCTCGGCAATTATGTTTTTACTTATTCCGAGAGTTGCAAAATGGTTCTTTAAGAAATTAGAAAGTGAGAAACACGCCCATTATATTTTTGTACTTTCTGTTGTTTTCTTCGCTGCGTTTTTGGCAGAAGTAGCAGGAGTAGAGCCCATTATTGGAGCATTCGTTGCTGGTTTGGCACTGAACCCTTTAATTCCGCATTCGTCAGCATTAATGAATAGAATTGAGTTTATTGGAAACGCTTTGTTTATTCCGTTTTTCCTGATTTCTGTGGGAATGCTAGTTGATATTAGCGTGATTCTTAGCGGTCCAACGGCTTTAATTGTTGCCGGAACTTTGAGTGTTGTGGCTATTTTTGGAAAATGGATTGCAGCATTTTTTACTCAAATTGTTTTTAAATATACAAAGACCGAGAGACAGCTTATATTTGGATTAAGTAGTGCGCATGCTGCTGCAACTCTGGCGGTTATTTTGGTTGGATTTAAAGCTAAAATTCTGGACGAAAACATCTTGAATGGAACCATTATTTTAATCCTGATTACTTGTATCGTAGCTTCGTTTGCTACTGAAAAAGCTGCTAAAAAAATTGCCATTTGCGAAGAAGAAGTTTCACACGAAGACGCACATAGCGACCAAATTTTGGACGAACATATATTGATTCCGTTAGCAAAAACTTCGGCGACAGCCAGTTTATTAGATTTTGCACTTTTGATAAAAGATAAAAAATCGTCTAATCCGGTGACTTTGTTAACGATTGTTCCGAATAATGATCAGGCGGAAATTAATATTTTGAAGTATAGAAAGGCGGTTGATAAATTTGTAATTCAAGGTTCTGCATCAGAAGTAAAAATAAATACAATTGCCAGAATTGATCACAATCCTGCGAGTGGAATTGCAAGAACTTCTAAAGAAATTATGTCTGATATTGTGATTGTTGGCTGGCCAAGAAAAACAGGTTTCCTGGATAAAATATTTGGAGAAAACGTAGATTCGATCATTAATAATGTAGACAAAAGTTTATTTATTTGCAGGTTTCAAAAAACATTTATCGAAGAGAAAAGATTGGTTTTTATTTGTCCGCCATTTTCAGAAAGAGGCGTTGGTTTTCATCTTCTGTTACAAAAAATCTGTAGATTATCGCAGGAATTAAGTATTCCGATTGTAATTTATGCCGAGTATAAAACGCATCAGGCTATTCAGCAAATTGCAATTAAATTGAAGCTGAATGCTAAGTTAGGTTTTAAAAGTATTTTGGATTGGGATGATTTTGAAGCTATTTCTGATGAAATAAAGCCAACAGATTTAATTGTTTTCAATTTATCGAGAAAAGGTTCTGTTTCGTACCAAACTATATTTGATAAGCTACCGCAGAAATTCGAGAAATCATTTAGCGGTAATAATCTGATTTTGGTTTATGCCCAAGACGATCGAAAAGAAACTGCGATGGATGCCTACGAAGATTTTACCGCTACGCCATTACAAAAAGGTCTTGAAGCAATCGAGCAAATTGGTCGTGGTTTAGGCAATATTTTGAAGAAAGGGTAAAAGTCTAAAATTTTTAATTAACAAATTAATGAGGAATTTAAGAACGGATTATATTGAGAAGCTTTTAAAGACGATAGAGATTCAAAGAATGATTTTAAATAATTCTAGGTTCTTTGATAAAAAATTAAAAGAAAAATCTAGTAATTTTATTTTAGAAGGGTCTAGTGATTTTAGTTTAGAAAATATAATTTTAGAAATGTTAGCTAAAGAACATCTTACTCTTACACAACTCAAGTCAACATGTAAAATGTTGTTAACTTTTTGGAATGAAGGTATAGGTGTTGATGTAGAATTATTTTGGATTGAGCTTAAAAAACATAATATTGATTTTGAAAGAAATGATGAATTGAAATTTGCTCTTAATAAAAATAGATTTAGAAGAGTTGATCAAGGCTTTGGAGCTAGAAGAGACTGGAATCTGATGAAAGATATGCAGTCACTTAAAGATAGATTTTCAGCTTCAGAAATCGAACAGATTGGAAAAATAATAGAAGCAGATGAGAATAAAAGAGTAGAAATTTTAAAAAAATGTCTTCTAAAAAAGCAGATTCCTAAAAGTCAATATTTGAAATTTGGGGAATGTTGGGCATATTTATCTTATTGTAATTTGTTTGAAAAATATTTTGATCCAGAGCAAAAAGATGAACTTTCTGATATTCATAGAAATTTTAAATAAATTTTTTAAATCAATTTGTTGTATATCAAAAAACAATATTTTGAAGAAAAATTAGTTTTAAGAGATAATTCTTACAATTTAAATAAAATGACACTGAGGTTTTCCCTAATTACATTGCTGTTTTTAACTTTTACAGTAACTGCACAAAATAAAATGAAAAGTGCCGAAGAATTAATAGATAAAAAAGATCCTGCTTGGGCAATTGTTGAAGACTGGATTAAAACGGCAAAAAACAAAGTTGAAGTTTTGCCCGTCGATGCATCAAAAGCAAAAGAAACATTATATAGAACCCAAGTAACAACTCGTTCTTCAATGGGAGCTGTTATTTTCATGACTGGCGGAATTTTGGTTGATGATGGCTGGATTAGAATTTTGGGTTCAGGAAATTCAAAATTTAATCGTACGCTTTCAGATTGGAACAAAGGTAAATCGTTTAAAGAGCTTGGTGAAACACCTCCTTTTTTATTAATTGCTGATGATGCAATTGGTGGTTTTTTTCTTTTAAACGGTGGCGGACTAGGAACTGATTTAGGGAAGATTTATTATTTTTCTCCTGACAATCTCGAATATGAACCACTTGATATTACGTATTCTGAGTTTCTGGGATTCTGTTTTAATAATGATTTGGATAAGTTCTACGAAGGTAACAGATGGAAGGACTGGAGAGAAGAAGTTTCGAAATTAAAAGGGGATGAGGTTTTTAATTTTTACCCATTTCTTTGGACAGCCGAAGGAAGTGATATCAATAAAAGTGCAAGAAAAATAATTCCAATAGAGGAACAATATAGTTTTAATCTGGATTTACGAAAACAACTTGGTTTTGATCAGTGAAAATTAATTTTCAGGGTATTGTATTGAAATATATTTGTAAAACGGAATTTAATTCATGGAAGATCTGCAAGAAATAATTGTAAAATATAGTTTTCCTAAAAGAGATATAAATGCTTCTGTTAGTATTTCAGAGGTTGAATCATATGCCAATTTAAAACTTCCTGAAGATTACATTTTTTATCTTGAAAACTATTTTGGGATTGATCAATTTATTGGTGTTGAATTTATAAACCTTTGGAGTTTAGAGGAAATTATTGAAACCAATAAAGGTTATAATATTGTTGAACAAATGACCAGAACTATTGGAATTGGTTCAAATGGGAGTGGAGAATTTATAGGAATTGAAATAGATCAATTTGATAATGTAAAAATAATTCTTTCGCCATTTATTGACCTGAATAGTAAATATAATATTGAAATAGGGACATCATTTACTGATTTTCTTGTTCGTCTAAATAATGGAATTGATTGGTTTTTGTAATTTTTAAGCAACCCATTTTCTTCTTAATTTCATAAATGGTTTCTCTATTATTTGATGAAGTATAAAGGCAATCGCGATGCATGAAATAATGCAGATTATTAAACTGAAAGTACTGCTTGAATCGAAACCAAAATAACTTAAAATTAACTGTGTAATATGGATAATTCCCTTATGAATTAAGTAAATTCCATAAGATAATGTGGCGATGAAAGTAGTGATTTTTGAATTGATCTGATATAAAAAACTCGTTGGTGAAATGGCGCCAATAACCATAAATCCATATCCGATTCCTACTAAAGTGAATCCAAAAATAGAAGCATAAAAGGAATGTTCTTCATAACATAAAAAGTAAGCTATAACTAATGTAATCAAGCTAACTATTAAAAAATGATTTCCATACTTAGAAATTACGTTCCATAAAGCAGGCATAAATTGATATATTGCTGCAATCGAAACTCCTATCAAAAGCCCATCTAAACGATTATAAGTTGGATAATAGATGTATTTTTGCCAAAAGAGCCATGCATTTTCGTCAGCAATATGAGGAAGATATAAGATTTTCCAGCTATAAAATCGAATAATAAAACCGAAAGTAAAAAGTCCGATTAAAACCCAATATGATTTATGAAATTGTTTGTATTTCTGCAAAAGAATAAGTGCAATTGGTAAAAGAAAATAAAAATGCTCTTCGACACAAAGTGACCAGGCATGCGAAAAAGTTCCGAAATCGCGAAGGTTTAGATCGAAATTTTGTGTAAATGTTAGTAGTTTCCATATTGGAGGAAGCGCCTCACGCTCTCTAAATAATGGAATTAAAAAATAAACTCCTGTTATAAACCAAAATAAAGGAAGAATTCTGAAAAAACGTTTTAAAAAGAAATCTTTAAATGAAATTCTAACGTCATTTTTAATTTGAAAAAATAACTGAGAAGATATTAAAAAGCCGCTTAAAACGAAAAATAAATCTACACCTGTCCAACCAAATTTTGCTATATTTGGTAACCATTCAGGACATTCGAAAAGTTGATAATGAAATAAAAAGACAAAACATATTGCAAAAGCGCGTAAATGATCTAATCCATATAATTTTTTGTGCACTTTGGAATCGATTTGTTTTTTTATGAATATTTTTTGATAGCTTATCGAATGAAAAAAGAATTTTTCGACAGTAAAGATAATTGAATTATAAAAGTTTCTTTCTCAAAAAAAAGGATTTTATTAACATTTTTTTTGCCCGATTTTGATAATTTTAGAAATAAAAACAAAGTAAAAATGAAACACAAAGCCACATCAATCCGATCCTTTATTGGTGCCAAAGATTTTGAAATTCGGGTAACTATTATCAAAAATGAATGGAAGTAATTAGGAGAGGTTTGGTTAATATTTTGAAGAAAGGATAATTGTTTTTTTAACCTGAAAGAATCTAAATGAATGAAATTGTAAGTTATTATGATACTTTGGCAAGTACATATGATGAAAATAGATTTAACAATACTTATGGTAAATTTATCGATAATCAAGAAAGAAAAATTCTAGATCGATTATTAACTAATAAAAATGAAGTAATTCTTGATTTGGCTTGTGGTACGGGAAGACTTTTAAATTATGCCTCTTTAGGAGTTGATGCGAGTAGTGCAATGGTTGAAATTTCAAAAGCAAAATTCCCCAAAAAAACAATCTTATTGAATGAAGCTGATCAACTAATAATAGAGAATAATAGTATTGATACCATTATTAGTTTTCATTTTTTCATGCACTTAGAGGAGAGAAAAATTGATGCTATATTTGAAGAATGCAATAGAGTCTTAAAAAAGAATGGAAGAATTATTTTTGATATTCCTTCGCGAAAAAGAAGACAACTTCTAGGTTATAAAAAGGAAGATTGGCATGGAGCAAGTAGTTTTTCGATTGAAGATTTAAAGTTAAAATCAAATTTTGAGATTAAAAGAACTATAGGTTTTCTGTTTTTACCCATTCATAGATTTCCTAAGTTTTGCAGAAAGTTTTTCATAACAATAGATTCATTTTTGGCCACTTCATTTCTGAAAGAATATAGTTCTTATTTAATCATTGAATTTGAGAAGAAATGAGAACTTGGAAACATATAAAAATACATTTAAAATTACTTATTCGGTTTAAAAACGATTTGCTAAGTAGAGATTTTTTTAAGTTTTCTGAAGAAATGCAACATGAATTTGTTTTTGATTATGCACTAACAATATCGCAGGAAATAAAACCAGGTCTGACTTTTGAAAATAAGTTGCATAATATTGAGTTGGCTTCGAAAAGAATAAATCGACATGTTCTTAAACCAAAACAAATACTTTCTTTCCTAAAAATTATTGGAAATCCAAATCAGAATTTTAAGAAAAGCAGAACTTTAGTAAACGGGAAGTTAAAACAAGAGAATGGAGGAGGGATGTGTCAGGTATCCGGAATTGTATATCAGATGAGTTTAATTGCTGGTTTAGAAATTTTAGAGAGACACAATCATTCCGTTGATATTTATACTGAAGAAACAAGGTTTGCGCCCTTAGGTTGTGATGCAACAATTGTTTATGGATATAAGGATTTGAGAATAAAAAACAACTTGCCGTTTCCGGTTAAATTTGAAATTAAAATAGTTGATAATTATTTACACGCAACTTTGTTTAGTGTAAAAGCAATTGAGAAGAAAGAATTAGCTTTTGAATCTAAAATGGATCAAAATTTTGTTTATGTAAGTGTTTTCAATAATGACAGAAAATTGTTGAATCAATCTAAATATAAGGTAGTAAATTTAGAGTAATAACACCTTTTATCGGATCAACCCTCGTAGTTTTATTGTATGGAAGATTTATAAAAACTAATTACTATTAAATGAGATTAAAATGAAACATAAAGCAGTATCAATCAGACCGTTTATTGGAGCCAAAGATTTTGAAATCTCCAGAAGTTTCTACAAAGATTTAGGTTTTGAAGAAGGAGTTTTAGACTCAAAGTTTTCTGTTTTTAAAACGGGAGATTTAGCTTTTTATCTTCAGGATTATTATGATAAAAGCTGGAATGAAAACACGATGATTTTTCTGGAAGTCGAAGATGTTGATTATTATTACAATGAACTTCTAAAACTCAATCTGACTGAAAAATACGGTGTAAAATTAACTCCAATACGCCATCTCGATTGGGGAAGCGAATGTTTTTTACACGATCCGTCAGGTGTTTTATGGCATTTTGGAAATTTCTCAGGGAAAGAGTATAAAAAATAGTTGCCACGAATTTCACAAATTTTCACTAATTGTTTTGGCGCACGATAGAGTACTTATTCAAATTATCAAACATTTTAATTAGTGAAATTCGTGGCGAAAAACTACAGATGAAAATCTGCCAATTGAATTGTGTTTCTTTCTCTTTGATACCAATCATTATAAACTAACTCTATTTTATCAACCGTAAATGTTCCGAAATCAAAATCACGGAACTTCTCTGTAATCGCGATTAATTTCTCTGGAGTTTGAAGTTTCTCCTGAAATCTTACAACCGTTACATGTGCTGTTGAAATGGCATAACGACTATCGATACTTTGTTCTAAAGTTGATTTTTTGAAATTCTCACGCAATTTATCTCTTAGATTATTCAAAGATTCATCCGTTGGGAAACCCTGAATCATTATTGCAGAAGGTGAGGCTGTAACGCCACGAAATTCAATTTTGATTTCGTTTAAATCAAGTAAACTTTTTTGGATAATTTCGACATAATCCGGAATCGAAACTTTATCTAAACTAAAACCTTCATAACATGAAATAATGGACATTGCAGTAATATGAATATCTGAATTAGGGTAATAATATTGCAAAGGATCTATGGCTTTTAATTCATTTAAAAACAGCTGAATATTAGCTTTTATAGTTTCGTTTGGACGAATTAATAAGGTAATCCCAAAACGAGAATCATTTTGGTCATTAATTTGAGAATCTAATTTGTAATTACCAGCTAAAATAGCTTCCGAAGATTGTTTGTAGAGTTCGTTATAATGTTCTTGTAAATTCATTTACTATCATTTCTGTTTCATTTTTTCCAAATTTTCCTTGACTCTGAATTTTACAATTTTAGTAATCAGATCAAAAGGCATTGGTTGATTTAGTGGAAATTGTACAGAACCTTTTCCTTATTTGTATTTCGAAAGTTCTTCCTTAAAAGCTTCGTGACCGCTTGGCAAAGCATACAAACCAATATGATTTTTGAAGGCGGCAAAATAAACCACGATTCCGTTTTGCTCAAAAGCCGGCATCGAATAACTGATTTTTTCTTTGGCATCCGGAGCTGCTTTCTGAATGGTCATCCGAACTTTCTCTAAAATCCCCTGAACATCATTTGGAAATCCTCCAATGTATTCGTCTATGTTTTCGGCTTTTTTAGTTTCCATTGTGGTTAGTTTTTGTTTTAGGTTTAAAAAGTTTCAAGTTTCAGGTTTCAAGTTCGTTGCGTAAACCTGAAACTTGAAACCTGAAACAAAATAAACTTTTTTAGGCGAGTCCTTTCGGAAATCTGTCTAAGACCAAATTCAATTGAATTTTATGTTCTAAATATGCTTTTGCACCGGCTAAAACCAAAGTAAAACCTTCAGTAGAATTTCGTACCTGATCTATTATTTTATCTGAATCTCCTTTTAAACCTGAATTGGTAATGCTCACAAATGTTTCATTTTCGTTTAACGGAGTAAAAATCCATTCGACTATTGTTGTTTCATCAGGATTTCCCCATTCGATTACGATCTTTTTATTTTCCTGCAAAACATGTGTCGTAACAGTTAGCGAAAAACCATACATTTCCCATGTCCATTCGGTTGTTGTGTCTTGTTCTAATTTTCCGGAACCTTTTGTGAACCAAAATTTACTAGTAATTTCCGGATTTGTAAAGGCCTGAAAAACTTCTGAAACAGGTTTTCTAATCAGCATTTCGGCTTTTGCGAAGTGGTTATTTTCTGCTTTCATCTGTGAATTGTTAGTTGTGAAATGTGAAATGTAAAACTTGAAACTTGAAACTTGAAACTTGAAATAATTTTTTTCCAACCTCTAATTTAAGAAACAAATTCCAATTACATAAATAAAAAAAATCCATACAAGTTTTAAGCTGCATGGATTTCAAATTCTGAAAGTATATTTTTATTCTCTTATTGTAGTTTTATCGTGCAGTGCCATTTCGGCAATTTCGTCTTTGCGTTTAAAACTTACGCCTTTATGTTGCTGCATGTATTTAATAAGATCGTTTGCTGCTTTTACCATTTGAGGAGTTCCGCCAATGCGATCATGAAAACTAATAGACATTTGTCGGCGTTGCGTTTCGCTTTCGGCATATAACTGATCAAATTCCATTTTGACCTGTTGTAAAAATTGATCTGCGGAAAAGTTTTTTCCTTCAATCAAAACAATATCATTGTTTCGAATTGTATACGGAACAACGGCGAAATCTTTATTTTTAACCTGAATAATAAAAGGTTCATCACGACTTAAATCATCGATATGATATTTAAAACCAAGTTCTTGTAAAATATCGAGCGTATTTGTACCGCGTCGCAGCCAGTTTGCATTATAACCAACAGGAGTAAAGCCTGTTACATTTTTTATAGCATCAACGCCGTCTTTAATGAATTTTTTCTCTTCGTCATAAGGCATTGTATATTGTGTGCTCCAACTCATTCCGTGAGCAGCAGCTTCGTGACCTCGCTGTACAATTTCTTTGGCTAGTTGAGGATTTTTTAGAACTGCAGTTCCTACAATGTGCGAAGTAACTTTTACACCAAGTTTATCCCAATTGTCCAGCATTCTCGGAATCCCTTCTTTATATCCGTAATCGTACCAGGTTGCCGAAGGAAGATCAATATAACCTTTTTGTATATTTTGAGGAAACGGACTTTCGGCATTTTCAGGTTGTCCGCCTGCTTCAAATTGCATCGAAATCGAAACAACTAATCTTGAACCATCGGCCCATTTTGTTTTTTGAGGAGATAAAAAAGAAGTTGTTTTTGGAATTTCTGAAAAAGTTTCGATTGGATTTATCATGCCAACCATACCTATAATTCCGGTTTGTTTTATAAAATTTCGTCTTGAACTCATGGTAATTATTTTTTGATTAATAAATCAATTGCCCAACTGTTAGAATCAATGAAATGTAAAAGTAAAGCAAAAAATGCAACGTGAATTAATTGTGATGGAACGGCTTCCCAGTTCTCAATCATCGCAGTTCCAAATAATAATGCTAACATTACAAATCCTCCGGCGATTAAAGAAGATCTTGTAAATAACCCTAACAATAAGAGTAAGCCAATCACAAATTCGGCTATTGGTAAAATGTAGCTAAAAGGTATTACAATGATTTTTGGCAGCATAGAATTTTCAAAACTGCCAATCATCCAGTTACTAAAAGTAGTTAGTTTTGGCAGACGTACCAATCCGTGGCCAAACATGCTTATGGCGATCGCAAGGCGCAATAATAAAAAAGAAGTTGTTTCCATTTTTGTATGATTTTATAGTACAAAGTTGAGAAGAACAACTTTTTTAAATTTGTACAATCATTGGATTAATTTGTATTTTTGGAAGATGGAAATTAGAAATTTATACAGCCCTTTTGAACTTCAGTTTCTCGAAGTTTCAGAATATGAAGCCAAAGAACGCAAAAACACTTTTTTTGAAATGGTTTTTGTTTTGGAAGGAAAAGGCGTTCAGATTATCAACGATCACCGATTGCCTTATAGCAGCGATAAATTGTTTTTGATTTTTCCTCAGGACACGCATAGTTTTGAAGTTATCGAGAAAACGAAGTTTTTCTTTATCAGATTTCATGATAGCTATCTTAAAACGCAAAATAGTGATTGGATTCAGAAACTGGAATTTATCTTTCATAATCACAATCATTTACCGGGCTGTATTTTAAAAACTGTTACCGATAAACCTTTGCTGCGAGCCATGGTAGAAGCGTTGATTAGAGAAGAGGATAGTAATTTTCCGCAACAGCAAGAAGTAACAAAGCAAATACTAAATACGATTATTACGCTTGCTGCCAGAAATATTTCGCTTATTTCACCGCTTGCTTTGAACCAATCTAATGCTGAACCGAGTTTAGATTTACTGAATTATGTGCATCATAATATTTATCAGCCAGAGGAATTAAAAGCATCAAAAATGGCTTTAAAATTCAATGTTTCTCCTACATATATCAGTGAATATTTTAAAACCAAAACGGGACAAAGTATTCAACAATACACAATTGCCTATAAAGTAAAACTGATCGAAACCCGATTGAAGTTTACCAATATGCAAATCAATGAAATTGTATATGAATTTGGTTTTAGCGATGCGAGTCACCTAAATCGATTATTTAAAAAATACACTGGATTGAATCCGAGTGAGTATAAAAAGCAATTTAAAAATTAAAATAAATCTCTATTTTTAAGATTTGTCTTTATCAATCCATTTTCCGGTAGTTGGCGGAACATAATTTCTCATTTTATCCAGTAAATCATCAATGTTATCGCTTACCAAAAGCATACTTTGATTGGCTTCTTTCAGTAAACCTTTTTCGACCATTGTTTGCGTTAATTCAATTAATGAATCATAGAAGCCATCGATATTTAAAATGGCGATTGGTTTTTTATGCAAGCCTAATTGTGCCCAAGTCAGCATTTCAAAAAGTTCTTCAAGAGTTCCAAAACCACCCGGAAGCGCAATAACGCCATCGCATAAATCGTTCATTTTGGTTTTTCTTTCGTGCATACTTTCTACCAAAATTAATTCGGTTAAACCAAGATGCGCAATTTCTTTAGAGCGTAAAAAGTTCGGAAGAACACCAATTGCTTTTCCACCTTCATTCAGAATTCCATCCGCAACAGCACCCATTAAACCAACATTTGCACCGCCATAAACTAATTCTATGTTTTGCTTTGCTAAGGTTTGCCCGAGCAAAGTTGCCTGTTCTTTATAAATTTCTTCGGTACCAAAACTGGACCCGCAGAATACTGTTATTCTTTTCATTATTTTTTTATTTCGTAAACAAAATTATGACGGGAGGGTTCATTATAATAAGCAACCTCTATTTCTTCTACTTTTACTGCCCCTAGTTTTTCTATCGCTTTTTGGGAACGGTAATTTTCTGCTCCGATATGAAATTGAACTTTGTTGACGTCTTTAAAAGCATATTCGAGCATCATTTTCTTAACGTGAGTATTAAATCCGGTACCCCAAAATTTTCTTCCATAAAAAGTATATCCAATAAAAACGGTTCTGTTTTCTTCGTCATATTCATAAAACCGTGTGCTTCCCGCTATTTCGCCTGTAGTTTTATCAATTATCAGAAAAGCACCTTTGCTTTCCATGGCACCTTCAAAGAAATTTTGAAAAACTTCTCTTTCGTAGCGGTTTTTATTCGGGTGTTGTTCCCAAATCAAAGGATCTGATGCTACTTTATATAGTGCATCAAAATCACTTTCCTGAAGCGGAATTAATTTGGTTAGATCGTCTTCTAAAATCTCAGGTTGCAGATTTAAAGGGGATATATTCATATTGAGCTGTTTTTAAAGTTATATTTTTTTATCTGAACACAAGAAACATTCTCCATTTTAACCTGTTTCCCGGTTTTCTTTAATAATCCTGTTTTTGAATTTCTTTTAAAAACTACTACATTTCCTGTTATCACATTGGTTGCAACCAAGAATTTGCCACTTTCATCGATCGCAAAAATTCTGGGATGTTTTCCTAAAGTCGATTGATAGCCAATGTTTTTCAAAAGACCATTTTCGTCAATAGAAAAAATCGCAATATTGTTTTCTTTTCCTCGATTTGTCGCATATAGAAATTTTCCGTCAGGCGAAATATGAATATCTGAACTTTCAAAACCTTCTGTAATTTTATCCGGATGTGTATTGATACGCTGAACTTTTGTCAAAATGCCATTTTGATATTGGTAAACACTTATTGCGCCTGCCATTTCTTCGATACAATAACCAAATTTTTGATTGGGATGAAATGTAAAATGTCTTGGTCCGGCTTCTAAATCGGTTTTAAGAAAAGGATGATCCGTTTCGACCAAAGGTTGTTTTTGGGTTTCATCAAATCGATAAGAACGTATTTTATCAGCACCAAGATCCGGCATGAATATATAATCATTTTCAGGTGAAAATACAGTCGAATGAATGTGCGATCTGGCTTGTCTTTCTTTATTAACGCTTCCGTCCATATATTGAAAATTTTGGGCAATAGAATCTATTTTTCCATTTTCCAGAAGCGGATGAACCGAAACACTTCCTTCGGTATAATTACCATTTACAAGCCATTTCCCATTTTTATGAACCGACACATAAACGGGATTTTCGCCGCCGCTTCTTTGACTGTTCAAAAAAGTCAAGGTTTTATTTTCGGGATTAAATTCAAAACTGCTTACACTTCCTGCATTTGGTGTTTTGGTATCGGTACAGGCGTACAAATATTTTCCGTTTGGAGACAAAGTCAAATACGACGGATTTATAACATTCTTTACAGAAGTTATTTTACTTAGTTTTCCGTTTAAAGTATCTAGTAGATAGACCTGAATAGATTCTGCGGTTTTATCACGGTTGTAAGATCCCAGAAAGACATAGGTATTTTGTGAAAACGCATTTAAAGCAAGCAGAAGTGCAATTGCTAAGAAGTATATTTTTAGTTTCAAGGTTTAATATGGTATTATTTTATGAGTTAATATTTAATCTAAATCCGAAAACAGCCAATTCTCCCTGCATAAAATCTAGATCTTCAGATCTTTTAAATCCTATGTTTTCATACATTTTCCAAGCTGTTTTCATTGCCAATGTTGAATGAATTATAAGTTGTTCGCGTTTATTGTCAGTGGCTTTTTTGATGCATTCCTGCGTCAGTAATTTACCAATTCCTTTTCCACGAGTATTCGTATCAACGCCTAATAATCGGAAACCGGCCGCATTTTGTTCCTGAGTTGCAATTCCGCCTGAGCCATAATATTTCATGTCATTAAAATAAACCACAGCGCCAAGAATTTTATTATTATCGATTGCTACTAAAAGTTCAGTTTCAGGATGATTGGTAAAATCACCAATATTAGCCAGCATTTTATAATAATTGGGTTGGTCATTTTCTTTCGGAAAACCTTCTAATTGCGAATAAACACTGATGAGTAATTTCCCAATTTCTTCAAATTCTGATGGAGAAGCATTTCGAATAGTACAATCTGATTGATTCATTATTTTATGTTTATTAATGACAAAGTAAACGTGTTCAAATCTAAAATCTATTTAACTCCTTTCCACCATTGTTTAAATTCTTGTTTTTCATTTTTTAGTTCGACCAATTCACCAATCATTGGCGTAATTAACGGAATCGGATTTGCTGAAGCCGCGTTTAATTCTGTTACTTTAATCAAAGGCTCATCCCAGGCATGAAGCGATAGTGAAAATTTTGAGGAGTGAACCGGGAAAACTCTTTTTGTATTTAAATCTTTCATGGCTTTTATGACATCTTCGGGGAGATTGTGAATGTATTTCCAGGCGGGATTATATTGGCCGTTATCGAGAAGCGCAATATCAAAAGGACCGTATTTTGCACCAATTTCAGCAAAATGAGAATCATAACCACTGTCGCCGCCCAAATACATTTTAAAGTCTTTGGTTTCTAATACAAAAGAAGTCCAAAGAGTATTACAACGTTTAATACTTCTACCGGAAAAGTGTCTTGACGGAGTAGTATAAAGCGTAATATTTTGATCGAGTTCTATTTTTTCATACCAATCCTTTTCGATGATATTTTGATTTGGAAATTTCCAAAATTCAAAATGTGAACCAACACCAAGTGGACATATTATTTTTTTGATTTTAGGTTTTAATTCCATTATCGTTGTATAATCTAAATGGTCATAATGATCGTGTGTAATCAATAAATAGTCAATTTCAGGAAGATCATTGGCGGTATAAATATCAGTTCCTTTAAATGCTTTTGTAGTTCCGATAATAGGAGAGGCATTGCCACTGAAAACGGGATCTATTAAAAAACGTTTTCCTTCAAGCTGAATAAAATAAGAAGAATGTCCAAACCAAACTAAGATATCTTCATTGCTATCAAGTTCCAGTAAATTTGTTTTTATTGATGGGATTATGTCAGTCGGAATTTTTCGATCTACTTTCTTAAATAAAAAATCAGAAATTATATCAAAGTAGCCGTAACCTTCTGCAAGTTCGGGCGTATAATTGATATTTTCGAATTTTCCGTTTTTATATTGAGGAGACTTTTGTATTAAAGCCAGTCTTTCGCCTGATGGTCTTTTTCCATATCTTGGGTGTAGTAAAAAGAAAGAAAGGATTGCGACTAAAATAATAAGTATTGTAAGAACCATAGTGTCTTAATTTGAAGGATATAATTTATTTAAATATTCGACCGAAGCAGCAATTATTTTCTTTAGAATTTCGACATCAATATCGGCTACTTTTTTAATGTAAATACAACCTTTTGTAGCCCTGTATTTTCCGAATTTAGAAAGCAATTCTTCCTTTCTTTCAGACGAAGCATAGGCATAAAGTGAGATTGCAGCTTTTCTGGGTGAGAACCCTACAAGTGGCGCATCGTCTTCATGACTGCTGGCATATTTATAATGATAACTTCCAAAACCAATAATACTTGGTCCCCACATTTTGGGTTCAAAACCAGTGACTTCCTGCATGATCCTGATGAGTTCAAAAGAGTCTTTTCTTTTAGTTTCATCTTCAACAGCATTTACAAAATCGGTCACACTTTGTTCTGTTTCAGTTGTTTTATTTTTTGCCATCACGAATTATTTGATTTGAATAATTTATTGTCAATAGAATCTGTTTGATCTGCAAAATCTGCGTGTAAAAAACAGATTTCTAAAACATTCCGTTTTCGTTTTTTATTTCCGTTGGAATCGATTGTCCTAAATCCCAAAGTTCTACTATTTTGTCTGATTCAAATTTAAAAAGATGAACAACTGCAGCACCTAAATCAGTCGAATTTTGTTTTACATGCGAATGCACGGCAACCATATCTCCGTCTCTTAATGCATGATGTATTTTTAAAGTTTTGTACGGATTTTTTCGTGATGATTCGTCCATTGCCAACATCAAAGTTTGAGCATCGCCTTTAAAGTAAGCATTATGATGTTTAAAATTCTTACCTACATAAAGTCGAAAAGCCTCGTGAGAATGCCCTTTTGCTGCGAGTTTTAAAAATTCCTGCGCAATATATTTCTTAGTCATGATTTTAGAATTTAAAAGCTAACTAAGTTATGAAATTTACTTCTTTGAAATAGAAACAGGGATGGATTTATTGTCTTTTATTTTTAGGACAAAATGAAGTCTACAATAGCTTCTGAATGGATTTTTGTGGTGTCAAAAACAGGAATCGAAAAATCAGATTGATCAATTAACATCGGAATTTCGGTACAGCCTAAAATAATACCTTGGGCTCCGCGAAAAATTAATTCGTTTGCAATTTTAATATAGTTCTGCTTGGATTCTGGAGTTACAATTCCTCTTCCCAGTTCTTCTTTTAGAACATATTGTATATAATCGCGGGTTTCTTGTTTTTCAGGAATGAGTACTTGGAGACCAAAACTTTTAAGACGATCTTTATAAAAATCCATTTCCATCGTAAACTGAGTTCCCAAAAGTCCAATTGTAGTAATGTTTTTTTGTGTTATGGCTTTTGCTGTTTCGGTACCAATATGAATTAAAGGCAAACCAACTTCTTTTTCGAGTTCATCTGCATAGAGATGAGCTGTATTGGCACATAAAACTATGGCATCAATACCGCTTTTCTTTAAGCTTAAGCAGGCATTTAGTAAAAGCTCATAAGAGTTCTGCCAGGTTTTTTCCTGTATATCACCAAAATTCAAGGAATAAATAAGGCATTCGGCAAATTGTAATCCGCCTAGTTTTTTATTGACACCTTCGTTAATTAATTTATAATAATCGATAGTCGAAACCCAGCTGATTCCGCCCACAAGTCCAATTTTTTTCATTGATTTAATACTAGTAGATTAATGGCTAAAATGTTTTATGATTTCTTTCCTGCAAATAATTTTATTGCCAGATAAGCCATTGGTAAATAAGCAAAAACTAAATCTACAACGGTAAACCAAAGAGGAGAGGGTAAGGTGAAAGTATTTACAATACCGCCTAATAAAAAGAAACAGCCAATTATTAAGGCAAGTTTTGTTTTGTGAGTTGAGGCAATTAAAACAGTAGCTGCAGCACCCGCAAAAGTTCCGATGGCATGTGCTAAAAACGGAAAGATAAAATGTTTTGGTTCAAACAAATGTATTGTGGCTTTTAAACCTTCAACAGTGGTAACGTCAGCGCCATTTGGAGCAGGAATAATTGAGTTGCTCAATAATAGGATGAACATATTGACAACACTTCCCACAAAAAGACCGATAATAACGGCCAGAATATTTTTAAAAATCGGATTCATAACTTTCGCTTATTTGTAGCGAATTTATAGATAATATCTTTAGATATCTGATTGAAGAATGTTAATTAATTAAAAGATTGTCTGAATTCTAAAGGAGAAACATTTGTTTTGGTTTTAAACAATTTACTGAAGGATTGCTGATGCTCAAAACCCAATTCAAAGGCAATCTCGCTAATGGATAAATTGGTTGTAGAAAGTTTTTCTTTGGCTTTTTCGATTAATTTATCATGAATATGTTGTTGGGTGCTTTGACCTGTATGCATTTTTAATAATCCGCTTAGATAATTGGGAGAAACGTTTAAGTTTTCGGCAATATAATGAACCGTTGGTAATCCTTTTTTTGATAAGGAATCATTTGTAAAATAATCGTCTAATAATTTTTCTAAACGTTCCAGAATTTTATGACTGCTTATTTTTCTGGTAATGAATTGACGATTGTAAAAGCGCTCAGAATAGGTAAGAAGTAATTCGATTTGAGCAATAATCACATCCTGACTAAATTTATCAATATTAGATTGATATTCCTGCTGAATGTTTTTGATGATACCAATAATCATTTTTTCTTCTTTATCAGAAAGATGTAAAGCTTCATGAACCGAATATCCGAAATACTCGTATTGCTTGATTTTCTTAGCAAGTGGCGTATTCCACAAAAAATCAGGATGGACCAATAAGGACCATCCTGTATGCTGAAGTTCTGCATTTCCTTCTATAGAAAAAACCTGACCTGGTGCAATAAATAGCAAAACCCCTTCATTAAAATCATATTCCTGCTGACCGTATCGCATCGTTGCATTTGCATGTCGTTTTAGTGCAATGGAATAAAAATCGAGCATGAGACTTTTAGGTTCAGCTTCGTTGAGGTATTTAAGATCTTCAAAATTGTAAACACTCACTAGCGGATGTTCCGGTTTTGGCAAATCTCTAAATTCATGAAATTCGCTAATGCTTTTAATGCGATAAGGTTGTTGATTTGCCATGCTACAAGTTACTTAATTTTGATTATACAGAGCAGCAAATTCTTTTGCATATTCAGCCAGTTTTGTTTTTCCCATTATGGCAGGTCTGTTTTGGTAGTAGTCTTCGGCAAGTGTACCGTTATAAAGTCCAGCATACATCTCAACCAAACCTGCAGCAATTTTTGGCTGTATTCCAACATTTACCAAACCGTCCAAAGTTTCCTGATCTGTTGTTAAAACCCATTTTAAATCAGGTTTTCCAATCGCGTTGCCTATGATTTGAGTGGTTTCATGACCTGTTAATTCTTCGCTTCCTACATAACGAATTTTTTTTCCGTCAAGCGGAGTTGTGATTTCGTCTGCAATAGCTTCGGCGATATCATTTGGAGAAACCCACGGAATCAATCTGTCTGCGCCATAATTTGCAGCAATAAAGCCGTGATTTTTTATAACCGGAATATAGGCTAATAGATTATAAAAGAAAGAAGTTGGACGCATAAAGGTAATTGCAACATCTGAAAGTTTGTTCAAAACACTTTCGATCTCATTGTAACGCTGAATTATTCCTGAATTTTTCTCTAAATGGGCACCAACACTACTTAGAAAAACAACACGTTTCACACCCGAATTTTTGATAGCTTCTGCATAACTGTTTCCAATTTTACGTGTAAAAGCATCCAAATCAAGATTAGGGTCAAAATAATTGGCTCGCGGAATCATACAATAAACGGCGTCTGCACCTGTAAAAGATTGCGTCAGAAAAGCTGCATCTTCTACAGATCCAATTGCTGCCTTTGCGCCTAACTTTTCAATTTCTTTTTGTTTTCCGGCGTCACTGGTAATTATAGTGACCTGATGTCCTTTTTGTGCTAATTCTGTAGCCAGTGGCTTGCTAATGTTCCCTAAAGAACCTGTAATTATAATTTTCATCGTTCTATTTTTTTGTTGGTACAAAGTTGCGTAACAACAAAGCAATAGCTTTAGCCAAATCTACGATTGTCTTAGTCTAAAATAAGATTATCATTATTTGGCCGATAGTTTTCTTTCATTTTCTGTTTGAGGTTTGTCTTTTCCGTTTGGATTTCCTTTTCCGGTTGCAATTAAGTTTTTTAGGCTTTTCTGAATATAAGTTGTCCAGGAATCTCTACAAATGTCAAAACATTCATATTCCGGAACTAAACCAACATGTGTAAAGCGAAGTTCTGTTTTTCCGTCTTTTTCAGAGATTTCGAACGTAGGTTTAGTACCAGTCCATTCAGTCTCATCTTCGGTAAACTTGAAATAGTTTTCCTCAACGAGCCAAACAATTTTCTGATTCGGAATCACCTCAATTAATTTTATTTTGCAGCGGTGAATATCTTCGTAATGATAGTTAAATTCGTCGTTAAGTTTGGCTGTAGGACCTTCAATTTGTTCTGACCACCAACCACGAACATTGGTAATGGCATTAAATACTTCTTGAGGAGAATGGTCTACAATTAGAGTTGTGGTAAAATCTAAAGCACTCATAATTAATTGTTTTTATAGATTAGTATAATAACAAAGTTATTTTTTAATGATCAGAATGTTAGGGTGTTAAGAAGACAATTGTAAGGGGGATTTCAGACAGAGTTTTAGAATTTTAGATTTTAGACTTTAGATTTTAGATTGTTGGAATCTGTAATTTAGCTTTTGTGCCCAATTTTGTCATTTCTGTGAGGCTTAGAAATTACGCGAAGAAAAAGTACAATCTTTGTATAGTTACTTGTGTGATTTCTCCCTTCGGTCGAAATGATAAAGAAGGGAGCAAGGTCATTTCGAGGTACTGAAACAACTATTCTAAAAAATTAAGAGATATAACTTTTTCTAAACAATCCAATTAATAAATTAACGATATAAATTGGTATTCCAATAAAAACAATAAGTAACAACTCAAGAGCTAAAGTTATATTAATTAGGTTGTTAGAAGTAAGAGGAGCAAAAGGATCTGTTAATAATAATTTGCAATAAAAGAGAATGATCCAATAAAAGATAAAACTCCCAATCAAAATAACTGAATGAATTAAAGTTAAAGATTTTACAAGTTGTTTCTTGTATACTTTTTGAACCAACCAATATCCAAGCCCCAATGTAAAGTAAAATAAAAACATTACAACTGTTGCATAAAAATGAGGTACAATAAAATAGGTATCATGAATATTAATGTCAAATGTATTGTCATGATTGTTGATTTCAGATAATCCAATTAATAAAATTAGAATCGTAACAATCCAGAATAAGTGATAAACTTTAATTTTTTTAATATTCATTATAAGTTAATATTTATTGGCTTTTTATGATCTCGCTAATTAGAAAGTCTTCGTAAACCTTCTTCTAAACTATTTACAAAGTTGATTTGAAGATTTTTATTGCTTTCAAAAATAAAATCTTTGATACTTTTACTTTCATATTTTTCAAAATCACCAATTATTGCCAATCGCACGCGAAAGTTCGAAAATTTTTGAAGTATTTCGCCGGCAATTCCGTTTTTCAAATTAAAGAAAAGAGGTGTTATATTTTTCTCATAAAGTACAATTCCATCAAAGTCTTGATAATAAATATCGGCAACTAATTGAGAACCATCTTCAATAGATTCAATTATACTATTTTCGGCAATTACTTCGGCAATTTTTGTATTGTTTACCGTATGCGTTTTTATTTTCATTTCAATAAGTAATTTTTTATTTTCTCTACAACAGTATCAAGTTGCGAAAAATGTTTTTCCATAACTTTTTCCAATTCCAGAGTTCCACCCAAAATTATCATTTCTTTATTTTCAAATCGTTTTCCCATACGATCTTCCAACATAACGGTTTGCATACTTTGCGCCATTTCTATTTCTTCCAGAAACTCATTTGGATGTCCTGCTGTACAAATTGCGAGGCCTACTGGAATTGTTTTCATCTCTTTAGAAGTTTCATTTTGTCCGTAAGCATATCCAACGGAATAAACCCGATCAAACCAACCTTTTAGTTTTGCCGGACAATCGCTCCACCAAACCGGATATAGAAAAATAATAGAATCGGCTTTTTCGATTTTTTCTTGCTCTGCCAAGACGTCTTTAGAAATTGGGAGATCAGTTTTGGCAAAACCTTCTCTTTCATATTCCTCTTCAGACATATCGCTCTGAAAATTCATTTGGTATAAATCAGAAACTTCAATGTTCCAGTTTTGCTTTCCCAAGATAGATTTCAAACGTTCTAAAACCTGAAAAGTATAGGATTTTTTGCTCGGATGGCTATAAACGATTAAGATATTCATTGGTATGGTTTTAAGTTTAGAAAGGAATAAAACTAAAACAGAGAACGTAATGTTTTGTCTACTACTAAAGTACGAATTAAATCTAAAACTGTGTTATGACTTTTTAAATGAAAACTTCTAAAGATTACTCCTAAACAAAAATCAAATTCAATAAAATAAAGAGTTTTTTTAGGAGCATAAAAAAAAATCAATAAGAGCTTTTGTCCCGCTTTACACTAAATCTTTTCATCCGTATAAAGCGGATAAAAAGGATATCGTTTCAATCGGGGCTATGCCAGAAATCTCTCATTCAAAAAAACTTTTAGTTGGAGTATTTATAAAACCAAGGTCATTTGTTTTTTTTCTTATTTGGTTTGTATTTGCAGCAACTTTCTGCCTTCATTAATCATTCTAACGCCATAAGAAATAGTTGCAATTGCGCAGCCTAAACTAACCACTACATTTGCAAGATTTACCGTTATAGTTTTTTGCGTTATTAAATAAATACCAATTAAGGCAAATAGGCAAGTCCAGGCTCCCATATAATAATCAAAAGTACGGTTGAATATTTTGGCTAACGGAAAAAAATGCAATCCTACAACTAAAGCAAAAAATGCAATAAATAATTCGTCGTGATTTATGTTCATTAAAACATTCTTGGCAACAAGTATCCCTAAACCTTCTAAACCAAAGATGATTAAGAACCATTTTTCCTTACTTTTTTCTTCGGCAGTTTTTTCTTCAATACTTTCGGCCAGCGTTTTTTGAGCTTTGGTAAATGTAAAATAGAAATATAAAAAGGCTGTAATGATAAAGCCTAAGAGAATGCCAATAAGTCTGTAATCTTTATTTTCAAGATAATACTCGGCTATAAAAGCCCAGATTGCAGTGTTAATAATCATGAAGAATAAGCCTCCAATTGGTTTATCGATGTCTTTTTTGGTAATTGGTTTCATTTGGGGTTTTGGTTTGTTTTTTATTGGTTATTTGATTTTTTTAAAGTACTATCTGAGGTTAAAAATCTTACGATATAATTTATTCCTTTGCTGTTATTATTGGTTTGGATTCAAATGTATAGTACTCAAAGATTTCATTCATTTCATTTTCAGTTAATATTTTACATTCAGTTTGACTTCGTACTTTATTTTCATCCATCATAGAACGGGATAAAATTAATTTGAAAACTTCAGATTTCTTTTCTAGAGTAATTTCCAGATTTTTAGAGAGAAATTTTTCATAAGCTTGCATCATATTAAACCAAATCCTGATTTCATTATCAGGGTTTCTATCTCTCTTAAAATTCGTAATGCTATCTTCTAAAGATATAGGATAAACATCTGAAAAAGTAGATTGGATTTTTTTTATTTTTTCAATCTGCTCGTTAGTTAGCTGCTCGTGAACAATTGGTCCCGGTATTAACTCATTTGGATTTAATGTTTGTAAGTTTTTATTTTTTTGAGTTTTTCGATAAGAGGAAAATATGGAAATTAAAATAAGTAGTAGACCAATTAGAAGAATTGTAGTTTGTGTATTCATTTTTTATTTTGGTTGTTAGTCAATGTTTTTTAATAATTCAAATAATATATATGCTCCATGTTCAGATTGTCCTCTTTCTACGGCGAAAAAACCTTTTCTAAGGTAAAATTCAACAGCTTTTGCGTTGTTTTCAAGGCATTTTAAAGTAATGGGAAGTTTAGTTTTTTTGATTGCTGCTTTTAGTAATTGTGTTCCAATGCCTTTTCCTTGATGGTTTTGATCAATATACAGATGATGTATAAAATTATCTTTCATCCAAATCGAAATAAAACCTACGGGAATATCATCAAGAAGGGCAACAAGTATAACTTCTCCTTTTGTATAACGATCAAAATCTTTTAACTGAAATTCTAAAGGATTAAGCCAGTGAAAGGTATTTTGTCTTTCTTTTAGAAATAAGTTTCTTAAAGATTCGTAGTCACTTTTTCGAATTGGTATTATTTTTATCTGATGCAAAACAGTTTTCTATTTTAAGGATTTAGATTCGTTTTCGAGCATTTTTTTAGATGTTAAAATAAATACCATCAACATTATATTTTCCTTTTTCGAAACTTAAATAATCACAATTACCAACGAGGGATTGAGATTTAGATTCAATATCGAAAACATTTAGCATTACATATTCATGTTCGACTAATATAACATGAAAACCGGTTTCGCATTGTTTTCCGTCTCCGGTTGAAAAAATGGCGTTCATTATATTATGAAATTTTAAAGAAGTCATATCAGATGATTTACTGTCTCCTTTTAGGTGATAAACATAAGTAAGGAAATTGAGTTGTCTTAAATCAAATGGGAAATCGGTTAGGGAATGATTGGCAAGTTTTATGATTTCGTCATAGTCTTGGGTTTCGAGTTTTTCTTTGCTATAAAATTCACGAAGTTTTTCTTCGTCAGGAGATTTCCAGAATGCGTTGTATTTGGGTTGAAAAACATAACCAAGATATAAATGCTGATAATCATCTGTGGTCAAAAGTGTATCGTTGCTGACAAATCGTTCCATTAATTTGGGATAATAAAAAGGGGATTTCTTGTCTTTAATTGCTTTTTCGATTGCCTTATAATCAGGTGCTTTAAAACTGGCTTCTTGTGAGAAAGACGTGATTGTTACTAATAATACTATGAGGAGTAAAATTTTTCTAATCATGGTTTTGGTTTTAGATTTTGATTGAAATAAGGTAAGTATTATTGTGGTTTAAAATGGATTTTTATTTTAATCTTTCTAAAATTCCTTTGCGTTTAACGAGGTTTTTATAATCCCATTGTATTTCTGTTGCTTTTTTTAGCCAGCGTTTTAAGTCTTCTGGATTTATTTGCTCTGGAGTTGTATAACGAATTTCAGAAGCTTGGAAAGAACCTTCATTTGCAAGTTTTTCTTCGTTAAAGGATTGTCCGCTCCAGAATAATAACCGAATACAATTTTTTAATTTGCTGTAACCCACAATTGGATTTCTGTCGAGAAACCAAACAGGATGTGCATGCCAGATTTTGTTTTCGGAATCTGGTAAATTCTCGTTGATTATAATTGCCAACTGATCACAGATTTCCTTGTCTGAACTACTTTGCAAATTGTTATAGTCTTGTATGGCTGTATTCATGATAATGAGCTTTTTTATTTGCTTTAGAATTACGAAACAACTTTGTTGGTTTTTTTGAAGTTATTGTTGTAGCTAAAATAATCTTTTTTATCAAGAAAATTTCATCTGAAAAAGGAATGTTTTTATAGAAATGTTTGTTTGCGTGAGGGATAGTAGTGAATGTCGTTAAGTTAAGGGGAAATTTATAAAATTGCTTAACAATTTAATCAAGAAAGTAATTAGAAAAATCCGTTTTTATCAGCGTTTTCGCTTTAGAGAATCAGTAAAAACAGTGTCTAATTTTGACGCGGATAAAACAGGTTTACTTCGTAAAAACGAGGATAAAAACGGATTTGATTTGCAATAATTTTATTTTCTAAAAGCTTAACTTAATGACATTACCCGGAGGGGCATGCCCAAATAAAAAAATCCGACTTGTTTTCACAAATCGGATTTTGATATTTTAAATTGTTTATAATTGTGTCGTTTTTCCGGTATGTACGTCGTAGCGCATAGAAACAATTTGAACTTTGTGTTCTTTTATGATAGGATTGTCCTGAATTAATTTTGTCGAATGTATGATATTAGCATTAATTGCTCCTAAATAATTGGTTGCTTTGGGAGTGGTTTTATCTGCGTCGATCTCTTCTTTTTCTTTCGAAATGGTTTCGACTATGTCGTCAATATGAGTAAAATGTTTTTTGTAGGCTCCGTCTTTATCATTAATATAGGCTTTTACGGCGCCACATTCGGTGTGTCCTAAAACAACAATTAATTTTGCATCGAGGTGTTCTACGGCATATTCGATACTTCCCATGTCGATATTAGAAATTAAATTTCCGGCATTACGAATCACAAATAAATCTCCGAGTCCCTGATCGAATACAATTTCTGGTGAAACTCTACTGTCTGAACAAGTAATTACAATTGCGAAGGGTTTTTGTCCGTCTTGATTCGCTAAAACGGTTTGTTTATTTTGATGCGGGTGAATTGATTTTTCGTCTAAGAATCGTTTGTTACCTTCTGTTAGTTGCTCCAGGCAAGTTAGATTTTTGTTTGCTTGTGTAGTACTATTTTTTTGTTCGTGGTTTCTTTTACAACCAAGTACTGAAAATGCGATAAGCGCCAGTATTACTATTTTTGTTTTCATGATGTGGATTTTAAAATTAAAATGTTTTTGATGTTCTTTTTTATTTAAAAGAACTGTGCAAAATTATTTCGCTTTTAAGCATAAATCCGCCACCAGAAGTTTTTTTTATATCAGATAAATCTAATTTTTAAAGGAGTTGAAAGTCGTGGTAATATTTGTTACAAAATCTCTTGTGTATTGTCCGGTTGGGTCTAAATCCGGATCGAGAATTGTTATTTCGAGTCCGCTTAATTTTTTACTTTGAAATAAATAGGAGGTAAGTTCATTAAATTCAGCATAAGTTAAACCATCTGGCGTACGGCTGTCTACGCATGGCATTATAGAATCGTTTAAAACATCGATATCAATATGAAGCCAGAAACCATCGAGATTTTTGCTTTCGATTTCGGAGAGAAATGATTGTATGGTGTTTATGATACCTTGTTTTCGAAGGGTTTGAAGACTTATATAGGTTGCTGAAGAATTTCTGATTTCATTTTCGTATTCATCATCATATTCGCGATTGCCTACACACCAAAGGTTTTCTTGTTTTATATAAGGCGATAAATTTAGGATATTTGTTAGCTTTTCTGGTCCGTTTCCGGTTACTATAGAGGCTGCCATTCCACCAACTCCGCCAGTTTCTGAAAGGGAAACATCTATAAAATCAGTATGTCCGTCAAGATAAAATAATCCATAATTGCCTTTTTGTTTTAAAGCAATCGCTGCCCCTAAAAGAATACTACAATCGCCGCCAAGTACAAAAGGAAATTTGTTTTGGCTCAATAAATTGTTGATTAAATAGGCTTGTTCTCTGGAATAATCGACTAGAGAATTTGAATTGAGAATGTTAGTTTCGATCTCTCTAATATTGGAGTATTTAGGTGGATCGAGTCTTAGAATATTTTGATGAGGTATGTTTTTATGTAAATTATGTTTCCATAACCAATCCGGTAATTTTTTTACGCCAGGTTCTCTTCCAGGTTGAGGTTCTTTCAGACCTAAATTAGACGGAAACTCAACAATACATATTTCTTTCATTATGATGTTGTTTTGATGTAAAGTTATGAAAATAAAAGTTTGACTACGTTTTTTTGGTTATTACATAAAACGATTTGTTTTGAATATGCTCATTTTGTTTATCAAAAATCATAGCTTGATATTGAAAATAAAGTCATTAATGTCTAATGGTTTTTTTAGTCTAAAAAAGCATTTTCAAAATATCTGTATTTCAAGTATCTCAAAAAAATAAAGCTTATTCTGTTAGTTTAAAAACTTATGGTGTACGAAAACGGTATAGTAAAGGGATAGTTTTGGAGGAAAAAAATATGAGAAAATACTTTCTTTTTATCCTTGTAGCATTTACTTCTTGCAGTGAAGAAAATAGTTCATTACAAACTGTTCAGCAAAATGAAGCCAACTTTACTTTGTCTAAGAATATCGAACGATCAGTTTGGAATAATATTCAGGTTGGTGAAACTTTAAAATTTGATATTAAAATCAAAAATTTCGATTCGTCGAATGGTACAGTGTATGTACTAAAACCAATAACAGCAGATGTGACCAAACATCAGCAGAATAAAATTGATTACAATTTTATGGAAGAAGTAAAAACTCTTCCAGAATCTTTAAAAGACAGCATTATTACTAAAGTTGTGCGTGATAGTATTATCCTTAAGGATGCAAATTCTTCATTTTTTGTTGCGATTTTGAAACCTGGAAACTTTGTGCAGCAGTATGAACTTCGCAAAATGAAATCGAACAAGTACGTTGCGGGATCGACGCAGGAAATGTTGTTTTCGGCGGTAAAAATAGATGTTTATACCAGAAATATACAAACAGATAATTCTACGATGTTTTCTAGTTCGAAGCACAGTCGTTTTTATGAATTCACTGTAGATGACGGTGATCAGAGTAACGACACATACTTAACAAACAGTGAGTCTAAACAGAATAGCTATATAGCACTTTATAATTATAAAAATTATAACGGAAACATTTCTATTAAAGAGGTATTAACATTTAGTGAAAAAGTCAATACCGAAAAAGGCGCACAAGTAGTGCCTAGCTGGATATTGTCTGAGCTTAAAGTGACGCAAAAAAGAAATCATGAGCCTGATAATATCATCTCATATAACAATTTGAATATTAAACAGAAATAATAATTTAAACAAATCAAACATGAAAGACCAAATGAAGAAAACAGCTATTTTAGCTTTAGCTATTAGCGCCACATTATTTACTTCTTGCAGTAGCGATGATAACAAAAATAATGATGCCAATGTTACTTTGGACAGTTTAAAATCTGTAGTTTTTGCCGATAAACCAGATAATGTATTAAGTTCAAAAAAAACGGGTGTGCAAGAACTTAACCCTACGACTGGTAATAACGAATATGTTTACCTGACTGAAGTAGAGAAACAAACAACGCTTTCTCCCTTGTCTATTATAAATGAGGCAAATCTGGATGTTATTTACCCCGGAAGTATTTTGCGTGGTTCAAGTTTTATGAATGCAACTTATGATCCGTTGGTGCTAAAGAATGCCTTCAAACCTGTTACTTTATCAATGTCTTTAAGAGGAGATTTGTCAGTTAGCGCTAATATTCTTCCTTCGTATAGTGAGATAACAAATGCAACAAATATTTTAGTTAATAAGAATAAGGGTTTAATTGACTATACTGCAATTCCTACTTATTATGAATATCAGAGTAATGAGATTACCACAGAAAATAGTTTTAAAAAAGCACTTGATGCCCATTTAAATGTAAATGTATTAGGAGGTTTAGTAAAAGTAAATTTTGGTTATACACAAAATAGCGGTTCAACAAATACCAAGTCTTATGTAATGGTAAAAGTAAGACAGCGTTTGTATAGTATGACTATTGATCCAAAATATTCTAAAGACTGGATTGATGGTGATATTAGTAATAACAATTTTGGAACTCATGAACCCGTGTATGTGAGTAATGTAGATTATGGTCGCGTTGCTTATATACTGATTGAAACCGTTAAAGATGAAGCTTATAATAGTACTATGGTTAAAGCATCAGTGGGTGTGGCACTAAAAGTAGTTGATATTGGTGTGGATGTAAACTATTCTGAAGAGTTTAAAAAATTATTTGCGCAAAATAAAGTAAAAGTAATGATTGTTGGAGGTCCAATTGATCTAGGAGGTAAAGTAACAGACTATAATAGTTTCGTGAAATTTTTACAAGCGCCTACTTCCTCAGATCTTGTTTCTTCATCGGCTCCCATATCATACAAAATACGTAGGTTAAAAGACAATACAGAAGTAGAAGTAAAAGACATGTACACAGAACAATTTAAAGAGTTAAAAGCTAACTAAAAAAATATTACTTGCTATAGAAAATACTTTTTTATAGACTTTGTTAATGTTAAAAATGGACAATAAAAAAAATCCAATTTGTGAAAACAAGTCGGATTTTTTTGGTTTACTATATTTTTTATTCCAGTTTCTTGATAAGCTGGCGTGAACCTTCAAGCAGACCTTGGTAATAATCGCCTTTTTTTAATTCGGGAATTACATAAGCAGATACGATGTCTTTTATTTCCTGATCGGTCATTTTAGAGTGCGTTTTATCAGTTCCCTGAACTCTAATTTGTCTTAATTGCTTACTAATTACAATTAAAACTGTGGTGTCAATATTTAATTTAGAAATCAAATATCGATCTAAGTCTAATGAATAATCGGTTAGATCAGTATATGGAGCGATAGAAGGTGTTGTTACGATTACGATTTTATTTTTGCTTTTTGTTTCGCTTGATTTTAAAAAATCATTTAACGTTTTGATTTGATCAGAAGTAAGAATTTTTTCGAAATCATTTACATAAGTATATGATTTTGCAAAATTATTTTGTGATTCGGTTTTTGTTTGGGCAAGTAGGTTGTGGGATAAAAAAAGAGAAATGGCAAAAAAGAACATTATTTTTTTCATGGCAAATTTGTTTTGGGCGCTGCAAATTTAGTGCTTTATTATTAAAAATCAGCTTTCCGATTGTTACCATAATTAAATATTTATTTTTATGGAATTGTATAAAAAAATCCGACTTGCTTTCACAAATCGGATTTTAAATATTTTAGAAACATGATTAATGATTCTTTATAAAAAGAATAGTTTATTTGGCTTCTGTTTGATTTAGGATATAATTTTTAGCAAGAGGACCGGTAATTTCTTTATTGTGCTTATCAAGCTGTATTAATTTTCTTTCTCCAACAAAGTAAGATGTTGTTTTACTCTTATCTTTAGTTATAGTCGTGATTGTGTTTCCTTCTTTATTCCATGTAATGGTTCCTGCATCAGTAAACTTATTATCTTTTGTTTTGCCCAGATAAGTTTCTTTTATAGAAAAAGTTTCATCTTCATTTATTGTTATTTCCTGTTCTATTCCTTCACAATCTGCACATGGTAAGATTCCTTTATAGGTACCTGTCCAATCTAATGAATTTTGAGATGTATGTTCATCATGAGTTACCTCCTTTTCTTGCGTAACTGTTTCTTGTTTTTTGGCGTTTTTATCTTTACAGCTCGCCATTAATAGCCCTGCCATTATCAGTGTTACGATTTGCTTTTTCATTTTGTTGAGTTGTGTTAGATTAAGTAAATTTATATATTACACAACAACGTAAAAGTGGCTTTTTTATTACTTTTCTGTAGTGAGGTTTTTATATTTTTGTTATAATTATTTTTTTTAATATGGAATAAAAAATCCGACTTGTTTTCACAAATCGGATTTCTTAAATTGAAAATTATATGTAACCGTAAGACGGTTTTGTATTACAAGTGAATTACTTCGCCGTAAGCATCAGCCACAGCTTCCATAACAGCCTCACTCATTGTTGGGTGAGGATGAATAGATTTAAGGATTTCATGACCTGTAGTTTCTAGTTTACGAGCTACAACTGCTTCAGCAATCATATCTGTAACGCCAGCACCAATCATGTGGCATCCTAACCATTCTCCGTATTTAGCATCGAAGATTACTTTTACGAATCCGTCTGGAGTTCCGGCAGCTTTAGCTTTTCCTGAAGCTGAGAATGGGAATTTACCAATTTTTAATTCGTATCCTTTTTCTTTAGCTTGTTTTTCTGTTAAACCTACAGAAGCAATTTCTGGAGTTGCATAAGTACAACCAGGAACGTTTCCGTAATCGATTGGGTCTACGTGTAAACCAGCAATTTTTTCAACACAGTTAATTCCTTCAGCAGAAGCTACGTGAGCTAAAGCTTGTCCTGGAGTAACGTCTCCAATTGCGTAGTATCCAGGGATATTTGTTGCGTTGTAAGCGTTTACTAAGATTTTATCTCTGTCAACAGCGATTCCAACTTCTTCTAAACCTATGTTTTCAATGTTTGTTTTGATTCCAACTGCCGAAAGTACGATGTCAGCTTCAAGAACTTCTTCACCTTTTGCCGTTTTAACAAATGCTTTTACTCCTGCACCAGTTGTGTCAATACGCTCAACAGATGAGTTAGTCATTACTTTAATTCCTGCTTTTTTCAAAGAACGCTCAAATTGTTTTGAGATATCTTCGTCTTCTACAGGAACAACGTTTGGCATAAATTCTACAATAGTAACATCAGTTCCCATTGAGTTATAAAAGTGAGCAAACTCAACTCCAATTGCTCCAGAACCTACAATGATCATAGATTTTGGTTGTGTTGGTAATGTCATTGCCTGACGGTAACCAATAACTTTTACGCCATCCTGAGGTAAGTTTGGTAACTCACGAGAGCGAGCTCCGGTAGCAATAATAATATGGTCAGCACTGTATTCAGTAACTTTATTGTCTTTGTCTGTAACGTCAAGTTTTTTTCCTGGTTTTAGTTTTCCAAAACCTTCAATAACGTCAATTTTGTTTTTTTTCATCAAGAATTGAACTCCTTTGCTCATTCCTTCAGCAACACCACGGCTACGTTGTACTACTGCTGGGAAATCTTTATCAAATTCAGAAACTTTCAATCCGTAGTCAGAAGCGTGTTTTAAGTAATCAAAAACCTGAGCTGATTTTAATAATGCTTTTGTTGGGATACATCCCCAGTTTAAACATACACCACCAAGGTTTTCTTTTTCAACTACAGCTACTTTAAAGCCTAATTGTGAAGCTCTAATAGCTGTTACATATCCGCCAGGACCACTTCCTAAAACAATAACGTCGTATTTCATTTTTTTGGTTTTTAGTATTTAATACCGAAAATGAGGTTTAATTCCGAAACTCATTCTCCGATTTATTCTTTTGTTATTTGTGATTGCGAATTTAAGGAATTATTTTAAAAAACACTTGAAATTTTATTTTTACCCATACTCATTTTGATCTTTTCACAGAGATAGAGCAAATTGTTAATTGTAAATTGTGAATTATTGATTGTAAATTGATATTGAGACACTAAATTTCAAAATTGAAGAGTTTGCCAAAATAAACAAAGTCGAAGAACCTTTCTTGCTGAAAAGCTCTTCGACTTCGCTCAGAGTGACATCAATCATCAATTAATAATTAAACTTTAACGTGTCCCCAGTTTTCTCCGCTGGCAATTCGTCTGATCTGCATTTCGCTTACGCCAAATTGTTTTGCGATCATTTTTAGACGAGTTTTTTGTTCCGGACGAGCAAGAATTTTCTTGATCAGCATAACTTTTGTAGTGGTCAATTTTCGTCCGTCGGCTTTTAAGTTGTGTTCGATCAGATTCTTCTTTGCCTGAATCACACGCGGGCTTTTACGGCTGTGTTCCATCATTTCGGCTTTTGTTGCCCAACGCAGGTTTTTTTCATCATCATTACTTCTATTGTAATCCAGATGCAGTACGTAGGTTTGTTCTTCTGATTGTTTCGGAATAAAATACTGGGCAACTAATTTGTATAAAAAAAGATATTTGTTGACAATTTTGTCGTCTTTTTTTACCTTAAATCTAAAAGTTGGGTATCCATCACTTAATCCGCCTTTCAAGAGACGGCCGTTTTCAATTTCATCAGTAAAGCTTATTAATCGGCCTCTGTTTGAAATGGCATAACGCAATTGTAATGAAGCATTTATTTCTAATTCTTTGAATTGTTCGTTGGGATAAAATCTGTTTTGTGGCATTTTCTTTTACATTTGATTTCTGTTTCTCAAAGATAAAGAATCCATCAAAAAAGACAGCTATCCTGCTGGTTCTGAACTGCCACATTTATGATTCTTATAACGCTAATTTAACTTTTTTAAGAATTTTTTTAGCATTTGAAAACCTAGTTAGCGACCGAAAATTGAGAGTCGTAGAGATTTTTATAGTATCCGTCGACTTTATTCAGTAATTCCTGATGTGTTCCCTGTTCTACAATCAAACCTTTGTCCATCACCACAATTTTATCAGCATTTACAATTGTTGCCAATCTATGTGCAATAATAATAGAAGTTCTGCCTTTCGTAATTGTTTCTGTTGCACGCTGAATCAATTCTTCAGAATAAGTGTCAATCGAAGAAGTCGCTTCATCCAAAATCAAAATACTTGGATTACTAACGTATGAACGTAAAAAGGCGATCAATTGTCTTTGCCCTGATGAAAGCATTACACCGCGTTCTTTTACATCAAAATCATAATTATCAGGCAGACTCATAATAAAATCGTGCACGCCAATTTTTTTGGCAGCATTCAAAACCTGTTCACGAGTAATCTCAGGATTGTGCAAAGTAATATTGTTGTAAATCGTATCGGCAAACAAAAATACATCTTGCAAAACCACCGCAATTTGTTTTCGTAAAGAAGCCAAAGTATAGTTCTCAATATTATGACCGTCAATAAAAATAGTTCCGCTATTGATTTCGTAAAAACGATTCAGCAAGTTAATGATTGTCGATTTTCCGGCTCCTGTTGAACCTACAATTGCTATGGTTTGTCCTGCATCCACAGATAAATCAATACCTTTTATGACTTCTTCTTCAGGAATATAACTAAAACGGACTTGCTTAAATTCGATACTTCCATTAAAAATAGGTGCTTCAATTGTTCCGGTATCCTGAATATGATCCTGTGTATCAATAATATCAAAAACACGATTGGCAGCAATCATTCCTAATTGCATCTCATTGAATTTATCCGCAATCTGACGCAACGGATTAAACAACATACCTATAAACATAGTGTAAGAGAACAGATCTCCAAAAGTGGTAAAATGATCTCCGTTCAGAATTTTAAATCCGCCATAAACCACCACTAATCCTAAAGTAATAGACGAAATAATATCGGCAATTGGGAAAAATATCGAGTTGTACAGAATCGTTTTTATCCACGCAACTCTGTGTTTGTCGTTGATAACTCTAAAGTTTTCGGCTTCGATTTTCTCACGATTAAAAAGCTGTACAATCTTCATTCCTGTAACACGTTCCTGTACAAACGAGTTCATATTGGCAATTTGTGTACGAACTTCCTCAAAAGCGACTTGCATTTTACGCTGAAAAATTCTCGTGATATAAACCAAAATCGGCATTGCAACAACTACAATCCAAGTCAGTTTCCAGTTCATGTAAAACATAAATATAAGTACCACCAGCATTTTCATCAAATCGCTTATGATCATAAACAATCCCTGACTGAAAATACGTGCAATCGATTCAATATCCGAAACTGATCTGGTAACCAATTGTCCAACCGGAACCAAATCAAAATACTTCATTCTAAAACTCAGAATATGTTTGAAAAGCTTAGTTCTAATGTCCTTTACAATATCCTGTCCAAGCCAGTTTGCCCAAAACACAAAATAAAACTGCGAGAAAACTTCACACAATAAAACCACGCCCATTAATATAATGTACATCAATAAACCATGTTTGTCATGCGTTTTGATATAGCCGTCGACCGTTTGTTTTAATAAATATGGTCGAAGTGCTGCAAAAATCGAAAGGGAAACTGCAAAAATAATAACGCCATAATAGCGCCATTTATAAGGTTTAGTATATTTTAAAATTCGTTTGAATAATCCGGTATCAAATGCTTTTGCTTTCATTTATTTTTTAGGAGCTATTTCCTGCTTTTCGTTACAAGTTTTTCTCAAAAATATGTTTTTGTATTATTTTTATAAAGCTTCTGTTGGTCGCTCCATAAAAATTACAAAAACTATATTTTTTTCAAAAAAGCTTTCCACTTCAATCAGGGCTATTTTATGATGTAATCGTAATAAATTTCGGTTAAATACAATCCGTGTGCCGGAACCGAAAATCCGGCTTTCTCTCTGCTTTTGCTCGCGATGATATTTTCAACGTCAGCCAGAGTAATTTTATGCAACCCAACATTTACCAAAGTTCCTACAATAGAGCGAACCATATTTCGTAAAAAACGATTTGCCGAAATGGTAAAAATCAGCTTATTATTTTCTTGTTTCCAATACGCCTCAAAAATCGTGCAATCAAATGTGTTTACATCTGTATTGACTTTTGAAAAACATTGAAAATCAGTATTTTTCAATAAGATTTTAGCGGCTTCATTCATCAAAGCTACGTCTAATTTTTGATTAAAGTACCAACTCAATTCCTCCAAAAATGGATTTTTAACAGTGTTGATATGATATTCATATGTTCGCTTTGTCGCATCAAATCTGCAATGAGCGTCATCATGAACGGCGATAAGATTAAAAATTGCAATGTCTTTTGGTAAATACGAATTTAATTTGTGTACCAAATTCGGAACGTCAATTGGAGTTTCAAAATCAAAATGACCGTACATTTCACTTGCATGAACACCAGTATCCGTTCGTCCGGCACCCATAACATTTATAGGAGCGTTTAGTAAAACCGAAAGTGCTTTGTTTAAAGTTTCCTGAACAGAAGAGGCGTTAGGCTGAAATTGCCAACCATGATAATGTGTTCCGTTATAAGCAAATTGAATAAAATATCTCATTTTAAGGTGCAGAGGTTCTGAGGTGCAAAGGTACAAAGGTTTTTTTTAAGTTGCTGAGGTACTAAGTTGCTAAGGTTCTGAGGTTTTTCTTTTTTGGGTTCAAAGAAACATAGGAGCAAAGGTTCAAAGGTTTTTCTTTATAAGGTTCAAAGTAGCAAAGATTCAAAGAGACAAAGGTTTTTGTGGTAAAGATGTACAGTGAGATGTCTAACATTCCGGATAAAAATATATGCGCCAATTCTATTTTGCGCAAAAGAAACCTTTGAACCTTTGCCTCTCTGTACATCTGTACCTTTTCAGAAACTGTTAACGTTCAAAATACCAATCATAGTTTATCCAGCAAAAAATCGTGTCAGAAATTGACAATTCTAACGTTAGAAAATGAAGGTTTTTTTAACATTATTTAAGAAAAATTGGCAAAAGTTAATTTTGAAAATATTTCATTTTAATAGGAAGTATTTCTCCTATGTTTGTAGTCTAATATATCAAAACTATGAATGAAATTACTTCTTACTGGTGGATAATTTTAATCTTATTCTCCATTATTTTTTACAAGTTTATTTTGCGTGTTTTCTTCGGAATGGTAATGGTTCCTGAGGATAAAATTGGTTTAGTGACCAAGAAATTCGTTTTGTTTGGAGCTGATAAGTCGCTTCCGGATGGGCGTATTATTGCAACAAAAGGCGAAGCCGGTTATCAGGCAAAAACGCTTGCCCCGGGTTTGTACTGGGGAATGTGGATCTGGCAATATTCAATCGATATGTCTGGATTTACGGTTATTCCGGAAGGAAAAATTGGATTGGTTTTAAGTAAAGACGGACAGGAAATCCCAACAGGACGAATCTTAGCCCGAAAAGTAGACAGTGATAATTTTCAGGATGCTACTTTTTTCTTAAACAACGGCGGACAAAAAGGACGTCAGACTGCATTTATTACAACAGGTTCGTATCGTATTAACACATTCTTGTTTGAAATCGTAATTGCAGATCAAATCAAGATTTACGAGAACATGATTGGGATCGTAACGGCTCTTGATGGAGAACCAATTCCGCAAGGACAAATTGCCGGAAAATTTGTTGAAGGTCATAATAACTTTCAGGATTTTGATAAATTTCTGGACAAAGGCGGAAATCGTGGTTTACAGCCACAAGTTATGCTGGCAGGATCGTACTATATTAATACATGGGCAATCTTGATTGAGCAAAACCCAATGACAGATGTGCCTATTGGATATGTTGGTGTTGTGATTTCATATATTGGAGAAGACGGACAAGACGTTACCGGAGATACTTTTAAACACGGAAATATTGTTTCAAAAGGACAACGTGGTGTTTGGATGGAACCGCTGGGACCAGGAAAATATGCTCTTAATAAATACACGACGAAACTGGAAGCCGTTCCAACAACAAACTTAGTTCTAAACTGGGCAAATGCCAGAAGTGAATCTCATAATTTGGATAAAAATCTTTCTACGATTACAGTTCGTTCAAAAGATGGTTTCCCGTTTAATCTTGACGTAGCTCAGATTATCCACGTTCCCGCTGCCGAAGCGCCAAAAGTAATTGCACGTTTTGGAAGTATGAACAATTTGGTTTCTCAGGTTTTAGAGCCTACAATTGGTAACTATTTTAGAAACTCGGCACAAGACAGCGATGTAATTTCTTTCTTGTCTACCAGAAAAGAGCGTCAGGAATCAGCTAAAAATCATATTAAGTTAGTACTTGATGAATATAATGTAAATGCTGTTGATACATTGATTGGAGATATAGTTCCGCCGGATTCATTGATGAAAACCTTGACGGATAGAAAATTAGCCGAAGAAGAACAAAAAACATATCAAACTCAAAGAATGGCGCAAGAACAACGTCAGGGAATGGAGAAAGAAACGGCGATTGCAGATATGCAAAAAGAAATTGTTCGCGCTTCGCAAAGTGTTGAAATTGCACAACGTACCGCAGATGCAACAGTTAAAAAAGCAGAAGGAGATGCAACCAGTTTAAAACTGAATGTAAACGCTGAAGCGGAAGCAACAAAAATGCGTGCAAATGCAGAAGCTGAAGCTACAAAAGCAAGAGCAGGAGCACAGGCAGAAGCTACAAAACTAAATGCAAGCGCTGAGGCAGAAAGAATCTCAAAAACAGGTTTGGCGGAAGCAGAGAAAATTATGGCAATTGGTAAATCTACCGCAGAGTCGTACCAACTTCAGGTTAGCGCAATGGGTGGAGATAACTTTACCAGATATAAAGTAACCGAAGAAATTGGTAAAGGAAATATCAAAGTAATTCCGGATGTTTTAATCTCAGGAAATGCTGGCTCTGATGGTTCTATCAGTGGTTTATTGGGATTAAAACTAATGGAAATGATGGATACCAAAGATTCTAAAGATGGTAAAGGTCCTAAAAAACAATAATTGTTTATAGGTGTGAAACGTTAGAGGTTAGATGTAAAACGTAGAGATGCATAGCAGTGCATCTAACATCCAATTCAAAAATCCGATTTGCGAAAGCAGATCGGATTTTTTTGTTTAAAATAGAAAAGAGCATTTGAAAAATACAGGAAAGATGCACTGCTGTGCGTCTCTACAAAAAAAACCTTTGTACCTTTGCAACTCTAAGCCTTTGTACCTAAAAAAAATGAAAAAAATCCTCCTGCTTTCCGATACTCACAGTCATATTGACGATACTATTTTAAAATATGTAGTTCAGGCCGATGAGGTTTGGCATGCTGGAGATATTGGTGATTTGCATGTTACAGATACTATAAAAAAACTAAAACCTTTGCGTTGTGTTTACGGAAATATAGATGATGCGCAAGCGAGATTAGAATTCCCATTACACAATAGGTTTTTATGCGAAAATGTTTCCGTTTGGATCACGCATATTGGTGGCTATCCGGGTAAATATAATCCGGCGATAAGAGAAGAAATAGCTTTAAATCCACCTAAATTATTCATTTGTGGACATTCGCATATTTTGAAAGTGATTTTCGATAAAAAGAACAATTTATTGCACATGAATCCTGGTGCAGCAGGTAAGAGTGGTTTTCATCAAGTTCGTACAATGCTTAGATTTGTAATTGATGATGATAAAATTAAGGACTTGGAGATTATCGAAATAGGTAAAAAATAATTGCCTTTTAATGTGGTAGCGGAACTTGTATTTTGATGGCGGTTCCTTCGTTTGCTTTTGAAATAATAGAGATTGTTCCTTTATATTTCTTAATTCTTGCCCTAATTCGGTTTAAGCCAAAACCTTCGACTTCTTTTAGTTTTTGAGTTTTAAAACCTTTGCCGTCATCGCGAATGATAATTGTGAAAAGATTGTGTTTTTCGGATAATGAAATTTCAGCATTTTTTGCATCACTATGTTTTATAATATTGTTGAATAATTCGGTTGCAATAAAGTAAAGCTTCATTTCAAATTTTTCGGTGTATCTTTTTTGAGAAGATATTGTGCTTTTATACGCAAAGTTAATGCTTGAATTGGAGTTTCTTTCGCACAAATCTTCTAAAGCATAAATTAAACCAAAACGGAGCAGTAATGTAGGAACCAACTCATGCGACATATCGCGCAAAAGATCGTGGGCTTCTCCTAAAATACTTTTTGCTTTCTGAATTTCTTCAGATTTTAAATTGTTCTGTATCGTAAAGGCATTTAAATGCAGTCCTGCCGAAGATAATAGCGAATTGATGTTGTCATGTAGAAATGATGCAATTTTTTTTTGCTCGATTTCCTGAGTGTCGATTCCGGCATTTATAACATTCAGAAGTATTTTTTGCTTGATGTCTTTTCGTTTGATTTTTTGTTTTAATTTATTGTTCTGATAATAAAGGTAGAAGAGAAAAAATAAGGTAAACGCCAGTACAACAGATAAACTAATTACTTTTTTGTTGCCCAATTGATTAAATTTTTGTGCCTCAGAAGTAATGCTTTTTTGGGTGATTTCGACGGATGTAATGCCTAATTCTAAAGAGGTTTGATTTTGCTGACTAAAGGCAAAATTCCCATCTAGAGAAATAAAAATCAAAAATGCCGTAAAAATTCTGAAAATAAACATAAAAGAATAGTGGTTAAGAGGGGTTCTTTTGAATAAAGCTAAGGATTGATCAAGTTGTTTTTTAGCGCATATTTTACAAGACCAATTGTGCTTTTGACTTGTAATTTTTTCATGATATTTTTTCGGTGAGTTTCAACGGTATGGGGGCTAATAAAAAGTTGCTCGCTGATTTCTTTACCGCTGTATTCAAGTGAAACCAAAGTAATAATTTCGATTTCCCTTGGACTTAAAATGTGATTTTCGGTATAGATTCTTTTGTTTAATTTTGGATTGTTTTGAGTGAAACTATTAAATATTTTCTCTCTCACGGCATTGCAAAAATACTCCTGTCCCTGAAAAACTGCTGCAATAGCTTCTATGATATTTTCACCGGCACATTTTTTAGTCAAATACCCTTTAGCACCCAATTTCATTACTTCTTTTATGATTTTTAAATCATCATAACTAGATAGCACAATTACTTTACAGGGAAATCCTTTTTGACTAAATTCTTTTAGTACTTCGATACCATCTTTTTGTGGCATACTTATATCTAAAACTAAAATATCGGCATTATTTTCTATAACATCTTCATAAATAGTAATACCATTCTTGGAATTTCCTACGACTTCAAAATTTTCGACTGTACGTAATAAGTTAGTTAAACCATCAATAAGTACTTGATGATCATCGGCAAGATGGATCCTTGTTTTATGTGTCATTGGTACTCATGGAAATAAGCAGCAAATTTAAACAGGAAAGATCCTTTGCAATTACCTTTATAAGATTAGTTTATGTCTTTATAAGGTATAAAAAAGGCACAAAAAAACCCGAATATAAAATTCGGGTTCTCTTCGCACAAAAAAATTAAGTTTATAGGTTTACCTCAAACGGTCTACAGATTTTACGAGATCTTCATCCTTCTTGATGGCCTTATTAGCTAAAACTAATAATACGATAGCAACAATAGGTAGAAACATCCCAATACCTTTCTCAGAAACGTTAGTTTCTCCAGATAAATTTAGAGATCGATATACAAATAATCCTAATAAAATTAAATTTAATATTATGTTCAGTCTGTTCATCACAAACTGATTTTGTCTTTTTTTGAATGAAATGATACTAACAATAGTTAGCATTGTACTTAAACCTAATAAAATGGTATAAAACTGGTCCTGCATAAAATAAAATGCTTTACCGTTTAATGTCCAAAGCGGAATAAAAAACATTAAAACTCCTGTCACTAAAAAGGCAAGAAGTAAATATATAGTTTGAATTCTTTGTATCATGATCTAAAATTGTTTTACAAAAATATATTTTCTTTTTTTAAAATACTATTGTATGATTAAATTTTATTCGTATTATTGCATCATAATACCGTAAGCACTTCATACTGCGGGCAATTGAAATAAAATATCTACCTATTCTTTTTACAGTATTTCCTTTAAAATAATTAAATTCATAGAACATTCATGTTTGATATTTCTGCATTAAAAGAAATGAAGCTTTCTGAGCTTCAAGAAATAGCTAAGTTAGCTAAAACTATAAAGTTTAATGGCGTTAAAAAAGAGACCTTAATAAGTCAGATTTTAGCACATCAGGAAGCGACTGTAGCGCCGCCGGTAAATGCTGTGGCCGAAAAAGTAGAAGATGATAAACCGAAAAGGGCAAGAATTGTTCCTGCGAAAAAAGCAGCCATTTCAAAAGATGCTCCGGTGTTAGAATTTGATAAGGTAGAGGAAGCTCCTGAAAAAGTTAAAACTCCTGCGATTTCAAAAGCAAATCCTAAAGGACCGGCAGCTTCTAAAGTTCAGCAAGCTCCAAAGGTTGAGGAAACACCAAAAGCAGAAGAAACACAAGAAACTCAGGAAGTTTCTGAAAATAAAGAAATACAGAAAAAAGGACCAAAAATCGTAAAGTTTAATAAATCAGCTTACGAGAAAAAGGTTGCCCTTCAAAAAGAAAAAGAAGCTGCAAAAGAAGTAGTTTCTGAAGAAATTGAAGAAACAGCTCCTGAAGCACAGACTCCAGTAGAAGAGAAAAAAGAAATTGCAGAAAAAACAGAGAGTACTGCTCCGGTAAAAAAGATAAATCCGAATCAGAAAAATCCAAACCAAAACCAGAATCCGAATCAAAACCCAAACCAAAATCCAAATCCAAATGGGAACGGAAATGGAAATACTGGGAATCAAAATCCAAATCATAAAAATAAAAAGAGTAATTTCAGAGATTCAGATTTTGAATTTGACGGAATTATCGAAAGTGAAGGTGTTCTTGAAATGATGCCTGACGGATACGGATTCTTACGTTCATCAGATTATAATTATTTAGCTTCTCCGGATGATATTTATTTATCAACTTCACAAATCAGATTATTCGGTCTTAAAACCGGAGATACTGTAAAGGGAGTGGTTCGTCCTCCAAAAGAAGGTGAGAAATTTTTCCCTTTAGTTCGTGTACTTAAAATTAATGGTCACGATCCGCAAGTTGTTCGTGACAGAGTTTCTTTTGAGCACTTGACACCGGTTTTTCCTTCAGAAAAATTCAAATTAGCCGAAAAAGGCAGTTCAGTTTCAACTCGTATTATCGATTTATTCTCTCCAATAGGAAAAGGACAGCGTGGTATGATTGTCGCTCAGCCTAAAACGGGTAAAACAATGTTGTTAAAAGACATTGCAAATGCAATTGCTGCCAACCATCCGGAAGTTTACCTTATTGTTCTTTTGATCGATGAGCGTCCAGAGGAGGTTACAGATATGCAACGTAGCGTGCGTGGTGAAGTTATCGCTTCAACATTTGACAGAGAACCGCAAGAGCACGTAAAAATTGCTAATATCGTTCTTGAAAAAGCAAAACGTTTGGTAGAATGCGGGCATGATGTTGTAATCTTATTAGATTCGATTACACGTTTGGCAAGAGCCTATAATACTGTTCAGCCAGCTTCTGGTAAAGTATTAAGTGGTGGTGTTGACGCAAATGCATTACAAAAACCAAAACGTTTCTTTGGAGCTGCAAGAAATGTAGAAAACGGTGGTTCATTAAGTATTATCGCAACTGCATTGACTGAAACAGGTTCTAAAATGGATGAGGTTATCTTTGAAGAATTTAAAGGTACAGGTAACATGGAGCTTCAATTGGATCGTAAAATCGCTAACAAACGTATTTTCCCTGCAATTGATCTTACTTCGTCAAGTACACGTCGTGATGATTTATTATTAGACGAAAAAACTTTACAAAGAATGTGGATTATGCGTAAGTATCTTTCAGATATGAACCCTGTTGAATCTATGGATTTTGTAAACGATCGTTTCAAGAAAACTAGAAATAACGAAGAGTTTTTGATTTCTATGAATGACTAGAGAAAGGGACAAAGGCTCAGAGTAGCAAAGGTTCTTAGGTTTCCTTTGGAAATCTATAAAAACAAAAAGGGATGAGTTTTAAAACTCATCCCTTTTTGTTTTGCTCTAAATAGACTTTAGTCTATAAAAAAAACTTTGAGCCTTTGTAACTTTGAACCTTTGAGCCTACTTTTTATCAACTACCGGTCTATTCTCTCTATTTGCTAAATCCCAGGCAATGACAAAAGCCAGTTGTGCTCTTTTTGTTAAAGCATCGTATTCAATTTTTTGAGGTTCGTCGCCTTTACCGTGGTAATCTTCATGAACTCCGTTGAAAAAGAAAACTGCCGGAATACCGTTTTTTGCGAAGTTGTAATGATCAGAACGTTCATAAAAATGATTTGGATCTTTTGGGTCATTAAATTTAAAATCTAAATCTAATTTGGTGTATTTATCATTTTGCGCTACTACAATATTGTGCAAATCGGTAGATAATCTGTCAGCACCAATTACGTAAACGTAGTTGTTTGTCTTAGCATGTTCTACATCGCGGCGACCAATCATATCGATATTGATATCAGTAATAGTGTTGGCAATTGGAAATAATGGATTTTCAGAATAATAACGAGATCCATGTAAACCGTGTTCTTCACCAGTTACATGAAGGAATAAAATAGAACGTTTTGGGCCATGACCTTGTTTTTTAGCTTTTGCAAATGCCTTAGCTATTTCCATAACAGCTACAGTTCCGGAACCGTCATCATCAGCTCCGTTATAGACTTCACCATTTTTAATTCCAACGTGATCGTAGTGTGCTGAAATTACCAAAACTTCATCTGGTTTTTCAGAACCTTCAATATAAGCCCAGATATTTTCTGAATCAGGTAAGTTTTCGTTACGTTTTGCATTCAGGAACGAAGCAGGAATATGTTGGTAATAATCTGTTGCTCCTTTTGGGAACGAAATACCATTTTTTTTGTATTGGTCGATCATGTATAAACCTGCTTTTTTCTGACCTTTTGATCCGGTTTCGCGGCCTTCCATTTCGTCAGAAGCTACAATATAAAGCATTTCTTTAAGATCTTTTTCGGTAATGACTTTTATGTATTTAGTCGGATCTGAGTTATCTTTAGAAGCAACAGCCTGCGTATTTTTACAAGAAAACGCCGATGCAACTAATAATAAGACTATAATTTTTTTCATTGATTAGTTAGTGTAAATTGATAAATATGTATAACATATAAAAAACGAGTAAAAATAGGATAAAAAAGAAGTTTATAAAAAATAAGATAAAACTTTTAACAAACGACACTATTCTGCTTTCTCCATAAAAACGATGATGTGCGGGATAAAAATAATAAGACATCCAGAGAATACCTACAAAATTAATAATATTGCCTACAACCGTAAGTGGAGTATCTTCTCCAAATAAGCCAATTACTTTGTTGATAATAAATAAGATCAGAAATATTAAAAGAAGAAATGAGAAATAATGTAAGGTAAAAATACCATGATCAAAGTAATACCATTTCTTTTTGTTATGAAAAATCCATAAGAAAAAGGCGAAGAAAGGCATTATGATAAAGAGAATCTTTGGGATATTATGAAGAAAAGATTCTATAAATTTTTCAATGATTTCCTTTTTAGTATTATGCTCTGTAACATGAACAGCCTTTTCGTAAATCCAATATCCAAAATCAGAAAGTTTTTCACTTTCCTTACCATACTTTTGAATCGAATCGATCTCTTTCATTGATTTTATTTGAAAGTACTTTTTATCGATTTGTTTCATCGTTTTTTCTTGCACATAGTTTTTATCACTGTGATTTTTAGTTTTGTCTTTGCTGGGTTTTTCAAAATTTGAACTAATTTCTTCCTGACTTTTGTTAAGATTTTCACTTACTTTATTTGGAAATAAAGCGATTAAAAGAAAAGTAATAAAACTGATAAAAATATAAAGACGAACTGGAGCCAGATAAGACAATCGTTTTCCTGACAGATATTCTTTGGTTAAAGTAGAAGGTTTGAAAAGTAAGTTTTTGATGGTTTTCCAAAAAGCATTTTCATAATGCGTCAAATCTTCAAAGAAATGGATAAACAAGTGATGAAATGTTTTTCGGCTATCTGTATTTTCCTGTCCGCAATTTGGACAAAATTTTTGTTCGACAACATGTCTGCAATTTAAGCAGGTTTTGTCTTTTCTAATCGGACTGTGTGACATTGGTTATTTTATTGATATGTGGTTTATGGTTGGGTTTTTATGTTTTTTTTGCCCATGGATGACGCGGATTAAACGGATTTACGCTGGTTTCTTTTTAGTCTGTGGGATCACTTTTTTAAAATAATCTGTGTAAATCTATTAAACCTGTGGGCTTAAACCTTATTTTTTTAAAACTTCATTTAAAAAAAGCTGTAAATGTTCGAATGATCTTTTTGCAGCTACAGCATTGTAAGCAGCGCCTTTAGAATTATCGTTTCCGGCTTCCGGATTTGTAAAAGAGTGAACAGCATTTGCATAGTAAATCATTTGCCAATCTGCTTTTGCGTCACGCATTTCTTGCTGAAAAGCTATAATTTCTTCCTTAGATTCGTATGGATCATCAGCACCATGACAAACTAAAACTTTAGCAGTAATTGGTTCTACAGAACGACTGGCATCTCTGGCTAAACTTCCATGAAATGAAACAACACCTTTTAGATTCAAATGCCCACGAGCCGCTTCCAGAACTCCCGCTCCTCCAAAACAATATCCGATAGCTACAATATTGTCCGCATTTGCCCCCGATTTTATTAATTCCTGTAAAGCCAGATTGATGCGTTTTTGATATTCGGCATAATTAGTTTTATAGTGACCGGCTATTTTTCCTGCTTCTGTTGTGTTTTTCGGATAGTTTCCTTCACCATAAATATCAGCGATGAAAACGGTATACCCCAGCTTTGATAAATTCTCGGCAATATCTTTCGAGGCTTTGTCGATTCCAAGCCATGCAGGTATAAGAAGAATGCCGGGATTGTTGCTGCTTTTTTTAGTTGATTTTATTAATAAACCGTTTAATACCTGATTTCCATCGGCGTATTTCACAGGTTTTAATTGTGCATTTATAGTGTTAGAAAACAATATAGTCGCAAAAAGTAATAGGGCAGAATTTTTCATGTTCTCACAATTTTTAACAAATATCAGAAATAATATGTTACAAAAAAACCTCAAAAGTCATTTCTTCTGAGGTTTATAACATTTGGCTTTCGGAATTAATAATCTATTGAATTCTAAAATTATTCTTATGCTTTATAAGGTGATATTTCGTTTAAAAGCGCATCCTAATTCAATCATAGAATCAGTTTTGGCAATTCCGGGAATATTATCGATTTTTTCATATAATATTCTACGCATATGTTCGTGGTTTTTTGCCGTAATCTTAAGGTATAGTGTAAAAGATCCGGTTACAAAATAACATTCGGTAATTTCAGGTATTTCTTTTAATGCTTCGATAATTCGCTCTGAATCGGAATCTTTATTTAGTGTAATACCTGTAAAAGAAGCCCAATCGTAACCAATTTGTTTTTCGTTCAAAATAGGTTTAATGCCGGTAATAATGCCTTGTTCAAACAAACGGTTAATACGTTGGTGGACCATAGTATTTGAAATTTTTAAATTAGTGGCAATTGTAGAATATGCAATTCGTCCATCTTTTTCTAATTCCTTTATAATTTTAATGTCAAACTCGTCTAAGATATCCATGCAATAGTTTTTTCGTTTAATTTATGTAAAGATAAAAATAACTATCATTTGTTGTTTAAATCTGAAAGGTAAAATGACTTATAATTGGGTTATAATAAGTTATTTTGTTTTTATAAAAGCTATTATTGAGTTAAAACATGCTGATTATTGCGTTTAAATAAATAAATTTTATATTTTTGCTTCAATAAAAATAAATTATCATGGGACATAAGCAAGAAGTACTTTCATCAAAGTCTGAGGTTTTGATCGAAAAAGAAAACAAATACGGAGCTCACAATTATCATCCACTTCCAGTTGTGTTAGAAAGAGGAGAAGGAGTATATGTTTGGGATGTTGACGGAAAAAAGTATTATGATTTTTTATCGGCTTATTCTGCAGTAAATCAAGGTCACTGCCATCCAAAAATTGTAAAAGCAATGACGGATCAGGCAATGAAATTGTCTTTGACTTCTCGTGCTTTTTACAATGATAAATTAGGAAACTACGAAGAATTTGTAACCAATTATTTTGGTTTTGATAAAGTATTACCAATGAATACGGGTGCAGAAGCAGTTGAAACGGCTTTGAAACTTTGTAGAAAATGGGCTTATGAAGTAAAAGGAATCCACGAAAATCTTGCACAGATTATTGTTTGTGAGAATAATTTTCACGGAAGAACAACTACAATTATTTCTTTCTCGAATGATGAAACTGCCCGTAAAAGCTTTGGTCCATTTACAGAAGGATTTATAAAAATAGAATATGATAATCTTCAAGCTCTTGAAAAAGTTTTAGAATCATCAAAAAACATAGCAGGATTTTTAGTGGAACCAATTCAGGGTGAAGCGGGAGTTTATGTGCCATCAGAAGGATATTTGGCGAAAGCAAAAGCGTTGTGTGAGAAACATAATGTATTGTTTATTGCAGATGAGGTTCAAACCGGAATTGCGCGTACCGGAAAATTATTAGCCGTTCATCATGAAAATGTACAACCGGATATCTTGATTTTAGGAAAAGCAATTTCTGGTGGAGTTTATCCAGTTTCGGCAGTTTTGGCAAATAACGAAATCATGAATGTAATTAAACCTGGACAACACGGATCTACTTTTGGAGGAAATCCTGTTGCTGCGGCTGTGGCAATTGCGGCCCTTGAAGTGGTTAAAGACGAAAACTTAGCTGAAAACGCAGAACGTTTAGGAATCATTTTAAGAAAAGGTTTGAACGAAATTGCAGAACGTAACAACCTGATCACTTTAGTTAGAGGAAAAGGTTTATTGAATGCTATCGTAATTAACTGTGGAGAAGATTCTGATTTGGCTTGGGAAATTTGCCTAAGATTCAGAGATAACGGATTATTAGCAAAACCAACTCACGGAAATAAAATTCGTTTGGCTCCACCATTAGTAATGACAGAAGAACAAATTCAGGAATGTCTTGAAATTATCGAGAAATCACTGAACGATTTTAGAGATTAACTAATAAATACATAGTTTATAAAATTTTAAAAACCATATTCGGTGCTCCGAATATGGTTTTTTTTGCTTTAAAACAAAAGTACTATTTTAACATAATTAAATCTTTTGAAGGCTATTAAGAACTTGTTAGGTGAATTAATTTTGCGAAAAAATCACAAATGAGCAAATTATTAATTTATTCGGATAAGATATGGTAACAATAAGTTTATGTATGATTGTAAAAAATGAAGAGGATACATTAGCAAATTGCCTTAATTCTGTAAAGGATATTGTTGATGAAATTGTAATTGTTGATACAGGTTCTAATGATCGAACGAAAGAAATAGCATATTCATTTACTGATAAAGTCTATGACTTTGAGTGGATAAATGATTTTGCTGCAGCACGAAATTTTGCCTTTTCTAAGGCTAAAATGGATTATCAGTTGTGGTTAGATGCAGACGATATTATAATTGAAAAGGATAAAATAGCATTTTTGGGTTTAAAGAAAACACTTAGTCCAGAAATTGATATAGTTTTGATGAAGTATAACTATGTTGTAGACAACAATAATAATCCGATATATTCTTTTCATAGAGAAAGATTACTAAAGAGACTTAATAATTATCAATGGAATGATCCTGTTCATGAATACATTGAATATCGTGACAATTACTTAATATCTGAAATTGCTGTAACACATAAAAAAATAGATGCCTTTTCAGATAGAAATTTAAAAATTTATGAAGAACAGCTTCGTAAAAAAATACCTTTTTCTCCAAGATCGTTGTATTATTATGCGAGAGAATTAAGAGATCACAACAAACATATAGAAGCAATTGAATATTTTAATAAATTTCTAGATACAAAACAAAGTGCTATTGGTGATAATATAAATGCTTGTTTAGAAATTGGTAAAATTTATAAGGTATTAGGGGATAATGATAATGCCTTGAAATATTTTTTCCAAAGTTTTTCTTATGATATTCCCAGAGCAGAATCTTGCTGTGAAATAGCAGCCATTTATAAAGTAAATCAAGATTATCGAAAAGCCATTTATTGGTATGAACATATATTAACGTTGGAAATTCCTAATGATGCTAGTATAATTATGGTTGACTCTTGGAACTTTGTTCCTGCTATAGAGTTAGCAGTTTGTTATTACAACAATGGTGATATTGAAAAAGCTGTTTACTATAATGAAATGGCAGGGAAATTTAAAGATAAACACGAATCGGTTTTACATAACCGTGAGTTTTTTAAGAAGGAAAGATCTAAAGATTTTTTTTATAAAGACTATAAACATTAAATATATTGAAAGTTTAAATCATTATATTTAAATATTATAAAAAGGCGTTCGCTACAGCGAACGCCTTCTGGTTATAATTACTTAAAATATCAAAAAAAGTAACTATTTCTTTAGAGTCAATGTTTATAAAGCATTGACTCTTTTTTTATTTTAAAACCTAACTTTTTTAAGTTCCCACAAGGTTTTAATAAACGTATCTACATCTTGAGTGGTATTGTAAAATGCCAGCGAAGGACGAACAGTGGTTTCAACACCCATTCGTCGTAAAATTGGCTGTGCACAATGATGTCCGGTTCTTACGGCAACACCTTCTTTGTTAAGCGCTTGACCAACCTGGTCATTTGAATAACCTTGAAGATTAAAAGAAAGTACACTTGCTTTATCTTTTGCAGTTCCAATTAATCTTACGCCAGGAATTTCTTTTAAGAGGTTTGTGGCATATTCTAACAAATAATGTTCGTATTGCCCGATTGCTTCAATTCCTAGTTTTGTTACGTAATCGATAGCGGCTCCAAGACCAATTGCATCAGCGATATTTCCTGTTCCTGCTTCAAAACGATTGGGTGCTTTGTGGTATTTGATTTCCTCAAAAGTCACATCCTGAATCATATTTCCGCCCGCTTGATACGGTTGCATTTCGTTCAGTAAATCTTCTTTTCCGTATAATGCACCAATTCCAGTTGGACCAAATAATTTATGTCCCGAAAAAACAAGCCAATCCGGATTTAAATCCTGAACATCCACTTTCATGTGCGAAACGGATTGTGCGCCGTCGATTAAAACTTTCGCTCCAGCGGAATGTGCCATTTCGACAATTTTTTTAGCAGGAGTTACAGTTCCTAATGCATTTGAAACTTGGGTAAAAGCGACCAAACGTGTTTTCGGATTGAGCAGTTTAGCATATTCATCCAATAAAATTTGACCGTCATCGTCAACCGGAATCACTCTTAATTTCAATCCTTTTTTGTCAGCCAATCGTTTCCACGGAACTATATTGGCGTGATGTTCCAGATTACTCACAATGATTTCGTCTCCGGCAACTAAATTATGATCGCCCCAACTTTGCGCTACCAGATTGATTGCTTCCGTTGCACCGCGAACAAATACAATTTCGTTTACAGAACCTGCATTCAAAAAGGTTTTTACCTTTTCGCGTGTGGCTTCATAAGCGTCAGAAGCTCTGGCAGCTAATTCATGCGCTGCACGATGAATATTCGAGTTTTCATGTTCGTAGAAATAAGCAATACGATCAATTACCGATTGTGGCTTTTGAGTTGTTGCTGCATTATCAAACCAAACTAATGGTTTTCCGTTTACAGTTTCTCTTAGAATCGGGAAATCTTTTTTGATTAATTCTGCATTAAAATGTGAACCTGTAATACCAGTAATTTCTTTAGAACCAAAAGTATTTCCGACGATTGCATTTGGACTTTTTTTATCAAAAGCAAAAGGATTCTGATCTAAAAAATAATAGTTGTTTCCTGGCCCATTTCCATTTAATGGAGAAATGTCACGTCTTTTAAATTGTGTATCAACTGTTGCTAAAGCCGTTTGTAATTCGATTTCAAAAGAAGAATTCTCCGTTTGAAATGGCAAATATTCATTATTCAGAAGCAATTGGGAGAAAAACGAGTCTTCGTTCAATTGTGGCGATGCTCCATTTTTTAAATTAGTATCATAAAAACCCGTATGCGGATTATTCATATTTAGATTGTAATCTTCCTGAACTCCTGATGTTGTGACACCACTTTGCGGATTAAATCCGGCACCGGCATTTGGATATAAAGCCGAAGCTCCTGTATTGCCATAATTAGCAACTGTTGGAGTCGTTCCAAAACCACTAAATGAATTTTGGGTTGGCTGAATATTCAACGGATCTTGTGCAGAAATCGGAGCTGTATTACCTGCATTTCCGGACTGCAATAACGTTTCTGCAATTTTAGTCGCACGAGGATGTTCGTTTTTATCCGGAGTCAACGAAATTTCTTTCGGAAACTCATTGGGTAAAGTCCTGAACAGCTCGTTTGCTAAATTTTGCAAATCGTCAATGTTTGGTAAACCGTTATTGTTAGTATTTGTACTCATGATACTTTCCTATTTCTACATCTTCAAGAACAGCGATGGCGTCATCTACTAAAATTGCTAATGAGCAATAAAGAGATACAAGGTAAGAAGCAATTGCTTTTTCATTTATTCCCATAAAACGAACCGATAATCCAGGAGATTGCTCGCCTTGTAATCCCGGCTGAATCAATCCGATAACACCTTGACGGCTTTCTCCGGTTCTTAAAAGAATGATTTTAGATTTTCCGTTTTTGATAGGTAATTTATCTGATGGAATTAGCGGAATTCCTCTCCAGGTCAAAAACTGTGATCCAAATAAAGAAGTTGTTGGAGGCGGAACACCACGACGTGTACACTCACGGCCAAAAGCGGCAATTGCCAAAGGATGCAACAAAAAGAAACCGGGTTCTTTCCAAACTTTAGTCAATAATTCGTCTAAATCGTCTGGTGTTGGTGCGCCAGTCCTGGTTTTTATAATTTGTGAAGGAGCAACATTGCTCAACAAACCATAATCTTTATTGTTTATTAATTCGCTTTCCTGACGTTCTTTGATGGTTTCGATAGCCAGACGAAGCTGTTCTGAAATTTGATTGTACGGTTTACTGTACAAATCAGAAACACGTGTATGAACTTCTACAATTGTCTGAACAGCGGCCAGATTGTATTCTCTTGGATTATCAATATAATCGACAAAAGTGTTTGGTAAAACTCTTTCGTCTCTTGCAGAACAATCTACTTCTATGTGACTTCCGTCTTTTACTTTATTCAAACGAAATACACCTGATTCTACCGGAGTCCAATGCAAAAGATGCGTTAGCCAACGCGGAGATATAGTTCCAATTTGAGGAACTGTACGTGTTGCAATTGCTAATTGTCTTGCCGCTACATCGCCTAATGCGGTCTGTTGTTGTTTTGATTCAGCCATGATTTAATGCTTTAAAGGTTATTTTTTGTTTTAAGATGTTAATAGGTTTCAAGTGACAGAGCCCTATTTTACGCTATAAGTAAATTTATGTTAAAAATAAAAGCACTCAAAAAGAAATGAGGTTTAATTTGCTTTAAATAATTTATAAGTTGTTGATAGTCAGAATTACGGCATCTTTACTTATTGCCTTTTTAAAAGTGCTCCGCCAGGCATTACTTCCGGTTTCAATTTGAATTTGCTGTATTCTACAACTCCGGTTTTATCTGCCCAATCAAAATAGGCAGCCGAAAGTTTGTTTACAATTCCGGGATTTTGCTGTGCTACATTTGTGGTTTCACCTCTGTCAGTTTCTATATTATAAAGTTCCCATTCGTAGGATGGATATGTCGAAACTAATTTCCATTTACCATCTCTTACGGCTCTGTTTCCTGCTCTTTCCCAAAATAATGGTGCGCCTCTATCGACCTGCGAAACATTATTAAATAAAACAGGCAACAAACTGCTTCCAACCAAGGGGTTTGTCGTCACACCATTATATTCTTTGGGATATTCAATTCCGGCCAATTCATAGAAAGTAGGAGCGAGGTCAATGATATGCCCGGTTCCTTTATCGATTCTGCCCGCTTTAATTTTAGAGGGAAACCAAGCAATAAAAGGAGAACTGAAACCGCCTTCGTGCATATTATTTTTATACTGCTGAAGCGGAGTATTTGACAAATAAGCCCAGTTTTGTTCTTGATAATCAAATGATCCCGAAGTTCCAACAGGTCCGTCATTTCGAACCAAACCACGACCTAGCGGATTATAAGTATTAAAACCTCCTTGTGCACCATTGTCTGAAATGAAAATAATCAATGTATTTTTGTCTTTTTTCAGCGCTTTTAATTTTTCTAAAACTTTCCCCACATTCTGATCCATATTGTCGACCATTGCAGCGTAAACTTCCATTTTTGCTTTCCAGAATTGTTTTTCGTCATAAGTCAATTTGTTCCATTCCGGGACTTCAGGATCTCTTGGCGCTATAGTTTGGTCAGCAGGTAAAATGCCGCTTGCTTTTAATTTTTCTATTCTTTTTTCTCTTAAAACATCCCAGCCTTCATCAAATTTTCCTCTGTATTTGGCAATGTCAATAGGTTTTGCCTGCAAGGGCCAATGTGGAGCGGTAAAAGCCAAATACAAAAAGAATGGTTTATTTTCTTTGTTTTGTTCGTCCAGGAAAGTCACAGCATTGTTTCCAATCTCATCTGTAAAATAATACGAATCATCTTTTGGATGCAGTTCTTCATTGTTTCTGATCAGTTTTACCGGATAAGGTGTTTTTCCAAAAGGCAAAGGTTTAGTGTCAAAATAATTTGCAGCTCCTTTTAAAATGCCATAAAATTTATCAAAACCTCTCTGATTCGGCCATTGCGCCTGATCCTCTGACCCAACATGCCATTTTCCCGAAAGTAAAGTGCTGTAACCACCAGAACGAAAAACTTCGCCTAAGGTCAACGATTCTTTATTTAAATATCCCTGATAGGCTGGTAATCCCAGATTTACATCAAAAAATCCCATTCCGGCTTTGTGTTGATATTGTCCTGTTAACAAAGATCCTCTTGTAGGCGCGCAGATCGAATTATTGTAAAATTCGCGTAAGCGCAAACCTTCCTGAGCCAATTTATCCAGATTGGGAGTTTTGATTTCCGAGCCATAATTCCCTAAATCAGAATAACCCATATCATCCACCATAATTAAAAGAATGTTGGGTTTTGTTTGATTTTGCGAATGAATTGTAAAGCTAAAGGCTAATAAAAGGCTGAATGTAATAAGTGTTTTTTTCATTATGATTGATATTTTAATTTGTCGAAATCATTGCGTTTCAAGGGATTAAAATCCCTTGCTACAAAATTTATCATTTCTCCGGAATTTTATAAAGAGTTCCGGAGGAACGGATTATATTGTAGGGATGGATTTTAATCCGTCCTTCGTTCAGGATGACAAAGATTATAGATATGATTATTTACCAAACAGCAAAAAGGCAATAATCAGCGTGATAATCACATTGAATAATTGTGCGATCAAAAAGGCGTATAAAGGTTTTCGGCTGTTGTTACTCAATAAATCTTTAAAATTGGTTTCTAAACCTATGCTCGTAAAAGCTAAAGCAAACCAAATTCCCTGAATATTTTTCAAACTGTCTTTAACTTCATCTCTAACTTCTGACGTCAATAGAAAAGAAAAGATTAATGAAGCAGCGATAAATCCAAGTACAAATTTTGGAAAACGTTCCCAAATCACACCCAAAGTTGGTTTTGATTCAACAGCTTCTGCTGATTTATTATGGGTATAAGTCCAATAAACGGAAATGGCAAAAGCGGCTAATCCTAACAATACATTTTGAGAGAATTTTACAATGGTACTAATTTTCAATGCTGTTTCGCCTACCAAAGTTCCAGATGCGACAACAGCGCCCGAAGTATCAATACTTCCTCCCAACCAGGCTCCGGTAACTTCTTCTGGAAAGTTGAAATATTTAGCAATTATGGGCATTAAAATCATCATGGGAATTGCAGTTACCAAGACAATCGAAATAACGTACGATAGTTTTTTAGAATCTCCTTTAATTGCTCCAGATGTTGCGATTGCTGCAGAAACTCCGCAGATAGAAACAGCGCTGGAAATCATCATTGTCAATTCGTCGTCGACTTTTAGTTTTTTACACAACCAAAAAGCAAAATACCAAACGGATAGTACAACGATCAAAGCCTGAAATAATCCTAAGGAACCTGCTTTTAGAATGTCTGAAAAAATAACACTGGTTCCCAATAAAATTAATCCAATTTTTACAAATATTTCTGTAGAAAGTGCTGAACGAAACCAGTCCGGAAGTTTGAAAAAATTACTGATCGCTAAACCAATAATCAAACTAAAAATTACGGCTTCGAGATTGAATCCTTTTATAGTTGTGTTTCCTGCGATAATCAAAGCAAGAATTGTTAGTATATAGACTATAGGGAAAACGAACAAGAAATTCTTAACCGATTTTCCAACTAAAAAAGCGCCGATTGTTCCAATAGAAATGAAATCTAAAAATTGCAATGCGATGATTTTTAGATTCCCGGAATCAAATACATCATTGTGCAGATCTGTTGTGTTTGACCATTTGAATATGGGAATTTCGGGAAGAAAAATAAAAAGAGAAATTCCGATTGTGATAAATCCCAGAATAACGACTGTCCAATCTTCGTGAAGGGTAAATTGTTTTGTTTGGGTCGACATTTTAATGTTTATTAGTTTGTTTTCCTGCAAGGCTTTCAAAACCTTGCAGGAGATTAAATCAATGATTTTAAATTGTTATTTTGAAGCTAAAGCCACATCAACATCATTTTTCAAATCACCTAAACCATCTTTTTTAAATGCAATTTTTCCTTTTTTATATAAAATTAAAGTAGGGAAGACTTTCACTGTTTTTAAATCAGCGATTACTTGCGGATTATCTTCCAAATCAATTTCTACGATTTTTAAATTATCTCCATATTGTGCCTTGATGGTTTCTAAAACTGGTTTTACTTTTTTGCAGGCGCCACAATATTTAGAACCAATATCAACCAGAACATCATTATTTTCAGAAATGATTTTTTTGTATTCGGCTAAATTTAATTTACTTTTTGAATTGGCAAAAAATGGTTTCCCGCCACCAATCCAATTGGCAATTCCACCTTCTAAAGTATATGCTTCTGAAAAACCGATTTTCAGTAATTCTTTTTCAAGCTGTACACTTCTTCCTGCTCCAATCGAATAGATAAATACGGGTTTTGACTGATCTAATTTAGCAATTTGTTTGTTGTAATCGGTTGATTGTAAATTAAAATTTATAGACCCAATGATATGGTTTAAAGCAAATTCTTCGGGACCTCTGGCATCAATTATCTGCGGATTTTTTTGACTCTGAATTTTCGTGTAAAAAACCTCAAGCGAAACGGTATTTGATTTTTCATTTTGGGCAAAACCAATTATAGATAAAAACAGTATTAACATTGTAATACTGTTTTTGATTGTTTTATTTTTCTTCATGATTTTTAAGATTGAGCCTGTTCGTAATAAACCGGACTTGGTGTAACATTCTCTGGTCTTGCTTTTATTGGCAATGATAATACACCTTCGGCAAGCGGACTTCCTTCTTTTTTAGATTTGAATATTGGCCATAAAAACTGAGCATACCATTCTTCTTGTTTGTATGATTTCGTTCCGTATGATTGCGGGAATTTACGGGTGATTAACCCGGTTCCGAAGATAACATCCCAAAGGAAAAACATGTTTCCGAAGTTGCCTTTAAAGTGCCCAACACCGTCACCACTTGTATCAGCATGGTGTGCGTGATGTGTTGCCGGAGTTGAGATTAAGCGTTCTAAAACCCATGCAATAGGATGTAAAACTTTGTATTTGTAAAATGGTTTATCCCAGGCAATACTTGAGTGCGCTCCTAAAGTGATAAAACTTTTGATGACTAAAACAAATAAAGCCGGTAATCCTAAACCTAAATAAGTTAGCGTTGCTGTTAAGTAAATTTGCGAAAAGAAAACAGTATATATAAAGTTTTGTCTTGAAGCCATTGCCATTCCCATGTATGGAGCTGAATGATGCGTTCTATGAAAACGCCATAAAAACGGTACCTGATGATGTAAACGGTGGTACCAGTATTGCGTTAAATCATCAGCAATTGCGATGAGGAAAAAACCTCCCCAAAACGGAACCCATGAAAGTGTGTTAGCAAGATTTGGGATTAAATATGGTAAAGCTGTTAAGCTGAAAAAAGCAATTACCGGTGGTAAAAGCAATTTTGGAGCAAGGAAACAAATGATATCAACTTTGCGTTCCTGACCGGTCCATTGATCATCGTATAAACCTGCTGTAAATTCGATAATACCCAAAACCAACATAAAAACGGTTAATCCCCATGTTCTGATGTGTTCGAATGCGGGTTTAGAAAACTCTAAAAATGATGGTAATGTAATATGCGATTCTGCTACAACACCATTTGTTAGTTTAAAATAAAGGAAAATTGCCACTACAGGCAAACTGTAGATAAAAAGACTGATAATTAGATCTCTTGTAAGTTTTTCTCTTTGAACTATTGCCATGATTTCTTATTTTAAAAATTGATTAATTAATGCTAAACCTCCCGCTAATATGACTAGCGGAACTAAAAAAACGATCGCTCCCACGATGATTTTTTTTCCTATAATTTCATAGTCTACTCTTTTCATCTTAATGTATATTATATGGTTGTATGTTTTTTAAAACTCTTTTAAGTTATTTTAAGCCGTAAATTTAAAAATAAAACTATTAATTCTATAAATTTAGTAGAGTTTAATTTAATACTATTATAGAATTTTGTTACAATAGTTTACAGTTTTTATTTTTGAATTTAAGATCCGAGCTATTAAGAACACTTTTGGCGCTTGTATAATAGCCCGAAAACTTTTATTTATTTTTCTTGTGAACACGTCGTTTTTAAAACGTGCTGCCAATCGAGAAGGTTGAAAACTTTCTTAGTTAGAACTTCCCGCACTTCCTGGTTTTGATACTTGTTTTATCAAATCCTGAAGCGTTTTTCCTTTGTCGGCTCCGGTATTGTGTATCCTTCTGTTGTATACATCTTGCCAGTCGATAAGCGGATAAACGTTGTTTTCTTTGGCTTGTTCATCAAACACTTTTTTAAGTTCTGCTAATTTTTCAGGGTATTTTTTTGCCAGATTATTACGTTCGTTAAAGTCTTCGTTTAGATTATACAACTCCCAAACATCTGTATCAAAATTACTTTCAACAGGTTTTTCATTTTTACCCAATGCTTTTTTTACAGCAAATGCATCCGGTAAATGTGCAGCTCCGGCTTTCCAGCCATCTTTATATATAGCTCTGTTTCCAAAAATATAGTAGTATTGAACTTTGTGTAAAGATTCCGCTTTAGCGTCATTCAATGAAGCATATAATGACGAACCCTGAATAATATCCTGTTTCACATTTTTGATATATTCCGGCGCTTTAATTCCTGCAATATCCAAAGTTGTAGGCAATAAATCTGTTACGTGACTGTATTGATTTCTAATGCCGCCTTTTTCTTTAATTCCTTTTGGATAAAAAACAATCAGCGGGTTGTGTGTTCCTCCTTCAGATTGAGCGTCTTGTTTCCAGTTCTTGAAAGGTACATTTGTTGCCTGAGCCCATCCTAACGGATAATTGGTATTCAGCCCTTTTGGGGTTCCAATTTCGTCGATATTTGCTAAGTTTTTCTTCAGGTTTTCATCGTCAGAAGTTCCCTGAGAGAATAGACTTTGATTAATTGTTCCTTCAGTAGTTCCTTCTTTACTGGCTCCATTGTCTCCAATGGCTACAAAAATTACAGTATTATCCAGTTGATTTGTTTCTTTTAGATAATTTACAACTCTTCCCACTTCGTAATCTGTATAGGTCAGGAATCCTGCGTAAACTTCCATAAAGCGTGCATATACTTTCTTTTGATCTGGAGTCAGTTTTTTCCAATCTGTGATTAATGGATTACGTTCCGGTAAAACGGCATTGGCTGGAATTACACCTAATTTCTTTTGGTTTGCAATTACTTTTTCGCGGTAAGCATCCCAACCTTCATCAAATTTTCCTTTGTATGGATCGCTCCATTTTGTAGCTACCTGATGTGGTGCGTGTGCTGCTCCTGGTGCATAGTACAAAAAGAATGGTTTTCCAGGCGCTGCTTTTTGTTGTCTTTGAATGTAACTAATCGCTTTGTCTGTAATAAGTTCATTCAAATGTCTTCCGTCTGGTTTTATATGTACCTGATCTTCTACTAAATCAGGATTGTATTGATCTGTTTGTGATCCTAAGAAACCATAGAAATGATCAAATCCTTTTCCGGTTGGCCATCTGTCAAACGGTCCTGCATCTGTGGCATCTTCGTCTGGAGTTACGCCATATTTACCAACTGCAAAAGTGTTATAACCATTATCACGCAAAATCTCTGCAATTGTTCCTTTATCTGATGGAATTTTTCCGTCCCAACCAGGGAAACCTGCTGATAAAATAGTATGCGAAAATCCGCTTACATGTACTCTTCCTGAATTTCTTCCGGTTAATAATGCAGCTCGGGTAGGAGCACAAATAGCGGTGGTATGAAAATTAGTATAACGCAAACCATTGTTGGCTAAAGCGTCAAAAGTTGGTGTTTCGATCAAACCTCCAAAAGCACTTGAAGCGCCAAATCCTACATCATCCAACAGAATCCAGACAACATTTGGTGCACCGGCCGGAGCTTTTACCGGCTCTGGCCAATACTCTTTAGAATCGGCTAATGTTTTACCGATTACACCTTTAAATTCTTCTTGCTTTTCTTGTGCAAAACCAAATTGTGCAACAAGTAATGCAGTAATCAAAAGCCCTTTATTAGCGCTTTTGATTTTACCATTGTATTTGAAATTTTTCATAATTATTATTTTTTTATTATCATTAGTTATAGAATTTCTGCAATAAATATTAGATTAAACTTGTTTACTTAACTGTATACTATTTTATCTTATTCCAATCTTCAACACCTACTTTTGTTGACCATTGCTGATGTAATTCAATCAGCGATTGTAGCAATTTTGGTTCTAATTTTGCCAGATTTTTTGTTTCTGTTCGGTCTGTAGCAAGATTGTACAATTCCCAAGGCTGATTGTTTTCGGCTACAGCCTTCCATTGCCCTTTTCGTACTGCTTTACTGCCTTCATGCTCCCAAAACAAAGCTTCATGTGCAGCAGATTGTTGTCCTTCAAATTCCTTTTTTAAGCTAATACCTTCTAAGGGTGTTAACTTTTTTCCCTGAAAAGAATCCGGATATTGAAAACCGGCATATTCCAGAAAAGTTGGAAAAATATCAATCAAATGACTTACTCTGTTACTTACTGTTCCTGCCTTAATATGCTTTGGATAATAGGTAATAAACGGGGAAGCAATACCGCCTTCGTGGGTGTTCTTTTTGAATAATTGAAAAGGCGTGTTGCTCACATTTCCCCACGGACTTTCGTAACTATCAATCGAAGCAACTGAACCTGGTGTTCCATTTTTTTGTGTAACATAATTCCAGTTTTTGACATCATCAGCACTTCCTCCATTATCCGAAAGAAAAAGAATAAGCGTATTATTTTCTTCCCCCAAAGATTTTACTTTCTGCAGGATTTCTCCAATTCCGGCATCCATTCGGTCGATCATTGCGGCGTAAATTGCCATTCGGGTATCCCATTTGTCTTTTTCTTCGGCACTTAGTTTTTCCCAATCCGGCACTTTTTCAAACCGATTTGATAAGTCCCAGTTTTTATTAATAATTCCTTGTTCTTTTAATTTTTTAAAACGGCTTGCTCTCAATTTATCCCAGCCTTCTAAGTATTTGCCTTTGTATTTTGCAATATCTTCGGGCAATGCCTGAATGGGCCAATGCGGTGCATTATAAGCCACATAAAGGAAAAAAGGCTTTTGCTGATTTCTTTGTTTTTCTAAAGAACGAAGCGCAAAATTGGTAATTTCCTGAGTCAGATAAGTTGAAGTATCCGTGCGAATAATTTCTTTATCTCCTTTCAAAAAAGTAATTTTTCTACCGTCGTTATACAAAGGTTCCGAGTTGAAATAACTGCTTCCATTGTTTTGTAAAGTAAAAGAATCATCAAACCCTCTATTAACCGCCAAAGCTGATGGTACTAAACCAACGTGCCATTTTCCGGAAACAATAGTATTGTATCCTGCCTGTTTGAGTGCTTGCGCAATTGTGATACAATGCTCGTTTAAATATCCCTGATAGGCTGGAAGTCCTTTGTCTTGCACCATATCACCAACGCCTGCCTGATGCGGATATAAACCAGTGAGCAATGAAGCCCGCGAAGGACAGCAACGCCCTGCATTGTAAAATTGCTTTAGAATAAGCCCGTTTTTAGCGAGCTTATCTAAGTTTGGAGTTTTAATTTCTGAGCCAAAAGCACCAATATCTGAGAAACCTAAATCATCCGCCAAAATGACGATAATGTTAGGTTGTTTTTTCTGTGCAAATAGCTGAGATTGTACAACAACCAGTAGGGCAATAATGAGCAGTTTTTTAATCATTTTATTTACTTGTATGTAAGCTTTTTATTAATAGCCAGGATTCTGTGGTAAGCCGTCCGGGTTAATGTTTCTTTCGCTTTGCGGAATCGGATACAAATTGTTTCTTTCTGAAACCGAATTCTTAGCAGTTACTTTTTTTACTTCGTTAACCAGAGTTCCCCAACGTACCAAGTCAAACCAGCGTTGCCCTTCCTGAACAAACTCTTTTTTGCGTTCTTCCTGAATTGCAGCTCTGAAAGTTGTTTGCGTTAATCCTACCAAATCTATTGTTGGATCTGGAGTATTGATTGGTTTTGCAAAAGCTCTTCTTCTTACCTGATTAATCAATTCATAAGCTTCCGGTGTTGGTGCTCCCTGCTCATTTATCGCTTCCGCCAAAGACAATAAAATATCAGCATAGCGAATTACAGGAAAATTAATTGCCACATTTCCTGGAGTAGCGAGGTTAGTTAAATCAAGATATTTTTTAAAGATTGGCTTCGGAAAAGTATAAAGCGTTCCAGTTGTTGGGTTAAGTAATTGTTTGGCATAACTTACGTCCCTTCTTGTATCTCCTGCGGCATATATATCATAGAATAAAGCAACATCAGAGATAATATCTGCCGGTTCTGTAGCTGTAAATCCTGTAAAAGATGTTCCTTGAAAAGTACTTCCGCTTGATCCGTTTCCGGCTTGATTTGGCTCAAACTGAACAGAGAAAATATGTTCTTTTCCATTCTTTTTTGTTTTAGTGAAAATGTCCTGAAAATTTTCAAAAAGAGCATAACCATAACCTCCATTAATAACTTCACGAGCCTTCAGAATTGCATTTGGCCAATCTTTTCTAGTCAGATATACTTTAGCTAAAATGGCTTTTGCAGCTCCTGAAGTGGCACGTCCGGCATCAGTTGTAGGATAGGTAGCAGGCAGGTTTTCGGCATCTTTCAAATCAGAAATTATTTGTGCGTAAACTTCGTCTACAGTGGCTCTTTTTGTTTTTAAACTTTCTAATTGAATAGAAGTTGGCTCGTGCAAAACAATTGGAACTCCTCCCCAAAGACGAACGGCCTGGAAATACAATAAAGCTCTGATGAATTTTGATTCATTAATCAATCTTGTTTTAATAATGTCGTTTCCGGTTACTTTAGGAATATTGTCGATCGAGACATTGGCTCTGTTTATACCGTTGTAAATTTGGCGCCAAGCAACCTGAACACGATCATTAGTCGCATCATGCGTCAAACTGCTCATTGCTCTTACCTGAGGATTCGTTGCCGAAACTCCCGCTGCTGCATAATCAGATCCCATATCAGTAAGGAAATATAGATTTCGTCCAAATAAACTTTGCTCTCCCGGATCTAAACTCAGCGAAGCATAAACAGCATTTACACTTGCAATTGCGTCATCCTGCGTGTTGAAGAATTTATCTTCGGTTACAAAAGAGGTTGGTGTTACCTCCAGATCAGTGCACGATGCAAATAAACCGGCACTTAGTATGATTGTTATTATAATCTTTTTCATTGTGTATATTTTTTTACTTAGAAAGTTACGTTCAAGCCCGAAATGAATGTTCTGGAATTTGGATAAGAACCAAAGTCAATTCCCGGATATAAGTTGTTTTGTTCATAAGAGCTCACCTCTGGATCAAAGCCTGTATATTTTGTCCATGTAATCAGGTTTTCTGCTGATACATAGAATTTGATACTTTTTGTTCCCAGTTTAGACGAAAGGCTTTTAGGCAGCGTGTAACCAAGAGTAATTAGCTTTAATCTCAGGAAAGAAGCATCTTCGACGTAACGCTCAGAAACGATTCCTAAAGGAGAACTTGAGGCTCTTGGGATTTCATTGCTTGGATTTGTTGGTGTCCAGCGATCATTAAGCGTTGACGCAGCATTTGTACCAAGTGTAGAAATTTCTAATTGCTGATTTAGGGCATTAAATACTTTTCCGCCATAAGATCCCTGGAAAGAAAAATTAAGATCAAAATCATGATAAGAAATTGTGTTGCTGAAACTTCCAACAAATTTTGGTTGAGAGCTTCCCAGATTTCCTTTGTCAAGTGCTGTAATTACACCATCTCCGTTAGTATCAACATATTTTCTGTCCCCAACTTTAGTATTGGCAAGACTGTTTATTTTTGGTTGTGTGTTAACTTCTTCCTGAGTCTGGAAAATACCTGCGGTTCTGTATCCCCAGAAAGTTCCCAAAGGCAATCCTACTTTTACAGTTACGGGTTGTTGCTGTAATAATGAACCATTTGGAACTACCGGAAAAAATTGATTAACACCGTTTCCTATAGAAACTACTTTGTTTTTATTGGCAGAGAAAACAAAGTTAGAATTCCATGAAAAGTTTTCTGTTTTGATGTTTTCAGTAATCAAACCAATTTCGATCCCTTTATTCTCAACACCTCCAATGTTTTGAAGCACTGTGGCATATCCAGAAGTCAACGGAATTGGAACATTGATTAACAAATCTTTTGTTTTTTTATAATAGACATCAAAAACAAAATTGATTTTTCTATCTAATAAGGATAAGTCTAAACCAATATTATATTGATTGGTTTTTTCCCATTTCAAATCAGGATTTGCCAATCGGGTAGGAGCCAATCCGGTTTGTAAAGTTCCTCCAAAGGCATAGTTTACAGAACCCATTTGAGCAAGAGAAAGGTAATTTCCAATTTCCTGATTTCCGGTTGTTCCTGCGGTAATTCTAAGTTTAGCTTCGGTTACACCTTTAATGTGGTTTGCAAACTCTTCATCGGTAATATTCCATGAGAAACCTGCTGACGGGAAATACCCCCAAAGCGACTCAGATCCAAATCTTGACGAACCATCGGCGCGTGTTGATACTGTAAAATTGTATTTTCCTTTATAAGAATAATTTACTCTGGCCAACCATGATTTCAAAACACTTTCGAATGCATCACTATAAGGTTTCACCGGAACACCATCTTGCAAAGCATTGTAGGTATTAGAATCATTAACAAATGTCTGAGCACCTGCATTAACAACTTCACCTTGAGTGTACTGAAGCGTATATCCACCCAAAGCCGAGAATTTATGGTTTTCACCAAAGTTGGTATTGTAGTTCAACGTATTTTCATTCAATACAGAACTCACTAATCTGTCTCCAACAGAAGCCAGACCTTTTGTTCCCGCACCATTTGTGGTATTTGCCGGAGCATAATAATTTTGTTTGGTATTGATTACATCACCGCTAACGGCAATTTTGGCAACCAGTTTTTTAGTGATTTTGTATTCACCAAATAAACTCGTCAGGATTCTATTGATTTTAGTTTCATTGGTTGTGTTTTCCAAATCATTAATTGGGTTGGAAATATAGCCATTAACCGATGTTGCGTAAGGATTGTTTGTTACATTATAACTTCCGTCAGCATTTTTAATAGGTACTACCGGAGCCATTAATAAAGCTGTAACAATAGGATTTGGCTGTCTGCCGGAACTTCCTCCGCCATTTGTTCCAATTCCGTTTGATATTGAATTACTGTAATTGGCATTTACACCAAATTTAAAAGCCTGTGAATAGTTTCTTTCATAATTGGCACGAAGCGAAATACGTTTAAAATCTGATCCAATCACAACACCTTCCTGGTCAAAATATCCTGCCGAAACGGCATATCTTGAACGATCGTCTCCACCGGAGAATGTTAGTTGATGATTTTGAACCGGTGCTCCGGTTCTAAAAAGAGCATCCTGCCAGTTATAATTTTCAGAAGTTTTAAAAGCCTCAATTTGAGCCGGAGTAAACGAAGGTGCCTGACCAATGCTTGCCTGAACATCATTACGTAAACTAGCCCATTGCGAAGCATTCATGATATCCAGTTTTTTTGAAACTGATTGCACTCCAAAATAGCCTTGATAGGAGATATTATCCTGTCCTTTAGTTCCTTTTTTAGTCGTAATAAGAACAACACCATTTGCACCACGAGAACCATAAATTGCAGTTGCAGAAGCATCTTTCAAAACTTCGATAGATTCAATATCACCGGGATTTATCGTCGATAAAACATTGACAGTCGCACCTGCAAAAGAAACTCCCGCAGTACTATTGCTATTGTCATTATAAATTAAAACTCCATCAACAACATACAACGGTTCGTTACCTGCCGTAATAGAGTTTCCGCCTCGAATACGTACACTTGACGAAGCTCCCGGACGTCCGGAACTTTGTGTAACTACCACTCCGGGAATAGCACCACGCAGCAGATTATCTGCAGATGAGGTAACTTGCGATAAATTAGCTTTTGGAACCGATGCTACAGAGCCTGTAATATCTTTTCTTTTTTGAGAGCCATAACCCACAACTACTAATTCGTCCAGTTCCTGACGTTCTTCTTTTAAGTTGATCGTAACAGGATTTTTGTCAACGATTATTTCGGTTTTTTTATATCCAATATAAGTTACTATTAAAGTGTAAGGAAATTTTTGACCTGTTTGAAAATAAAATTTTCCTTCAGCATCTGTCTGAACTCCGTGTGTTGTACCTTTAATAACAACAGAAGCACCTATAATGGGTTGATTTGTAACATCATCGACAACAGTTCCGTCAAGTTTAGATTGTATAAGCGGAGTAGTGTTTTGGGCATTAATTCCTGCCGAGAGCAGAAGGAGAAAAAGCAATGAGTATATGTTTAATTTTTTTTTCATTTCTTTGTAATGGTTTTAAGTAATTAACAAGGCGCCTTGAAAGTTGAATTTTCAACTCTCTGATGGTTTTCTTGATTTAGTGATAAATGTTCTTTAAGCCTTGCCATTTCTGTTGCCGCAGAAATGGCTTTTTTTATTTACAGCAACTGCTTTGCATCTCTTTCATTTTAGTTTTTTTTAGTTATTAGTCATTTTTTTTTAATTGTACAGGTATAGTTTCAAGTGTCTTTTTAATACAGATTATTGCATTAAACAGACTTTTGTTATTTTCAGTAATAGGGTATTTTTGATATATAAGAAATTCGATTTTTAAATCTGATTTGTAAATAAGGAAATCAGATGACGAATAAATTGTGGTGGGAATTAGCAACAGAAGCACATATAACATAAAGTGTTATAAGTATAGTTTTCAGGAAGATTGTTATACGATATGCTTGCGGTTGTTTTCAAAATTTAGTTTTTTTGGTTTTAAATATTATTTTAAACTCTACTAATCCTATAGACAAAGTTAATTTTAATATAATAAAATCCAAAAATTTCAGAAGTTTTTTTTTCAGAGAGAGGCTTAGTATGCATTTTAAATTGATTTTATTGTATTTATATTATTGATTGTTAGTTAGTTGTGTGTTTTTGTTTTATTTCAATAATTGTTAAAAAAGCATTGCTGGTAAACCTTAAAATGTAGTATTTTTTACTTGGTTTTTATCCTTTAAACTTTTTTCAAAAGATTGAAAATGAACTAAAAACGTCATTTAAGATCGATTGTCAATTTTTAAAAGCTTTTTCAGTTTCTTAAAGCTCCCATATTTTAAATACATCTTCAAAAGAAAATTTTCTTTTTCGAATCCCATAAAATTTTATTTGAAACATCAATTCTGTACTGAAATTAATTACATGCAACAGGTTAAAATAAATTAAAAGTGTCAATAGCTGCTTCATGACAATTATCATTTTTTGTAAGAATATATTCGGCCACCTTTGTGGATATATTAGAGTCATTGTTTTCTGACCTTAATAAAAGTTGCTGAAAATAAAGAAGTTAATAAAGAAGCAGATATGAGTAATCTTTCGCAATCGCATAAAATTTTATTTTTAAATACATTAGCATTTACAATTTGTTTTGCCTGTTGGACATTAAATGGTGTTTTAGTTACTTATCTCGTTGATAAAGGTATTTTTAACTGGACAGTTGTTGAAACAGGCTGGTTATTAGGGATTCCTATATTATCAGGTTCTATATTCCGACTTCCTATAGGTATTTTGACGGATAAATATGGAGGTAAAATTGTATTTTCAATTTTGTTGATACTTTGTTCTATTCCTCTTTTTCTACTTCCTTTTGCCAATTCCTTTTGGAGCTTCGCCGTTTTAAGTTTTTTCTTTGGCTTAGTAGGAACCAGTTTTGCAGTAGGAATAGGTTATACTTCAGCTTGGTATCCTAAAAACTGGCAGGGTAGAGCATTAGGTATTTTCGGAATGGGAAATGCCGGAGCTGCGATAACAACTTTTATAGCACCAACTTTATTAAACCAGCTATCAGAAAAAGATCCTTTAAACGGTTGGAAAATGCTTCCCATTATTTATGGAGCAGTATTAATACTTATAGGAATACTTTTTATTGTTTTTGCTAAAAATAAAATCAATTCTGGAGTTTCAAAAACAATGGGAGAATTGATGTCTCCACTTAAAAATATTCGTGTGTGGCGTTTTGGAGCCTATTACTTTTTAGTATTCGGATGCTTTGTAGCTTATTCACAATGGTTAGTTCCTAATTTCATGAATGTTTATCATACTTCACTCGTAATGGGCGGAATGTTTGCTACAATGTTCAGTTTGCCATCAGGAATTATCAGAGCTTTTGGCGGTTATTTATCAGATAAGTTTGGAGCCAGAAAAGTAATGTATTGGGTACTTGGCTCATCTATAGTAATTAGCTTTTTATTAATGTTTCCAAAAATGGAAATTTTTACCGCAGGTCCCGGAGTTCTTTCCGGTACAAATGGTATAGTTACCGAAGTTTCTGCAGAAGCAATTACTGTAAATGGTAAAGAACATAAAATCCATAAAAAAGAAATTTCAAACAACGATGATAAAGCAATTTTTCCTGTAAAGAATTCGTGGCAGGAAATTGTAGTAGAACAAAATCAAGAAGTCAAAAAGAAAGAGTTATTAGCCCAAGGTGTCACGCAAATTAAGTTTAGCGCCAATTTATGGGTATATGTAATTCTGGTAATCCTTATAGGAATCTCGTGGGGAATTGGTAAAGCCGCAGTCTATAAACATATTCCGGAATATTTTCCTAACGAAGTAGGTGTCGTTGGCGGAATGGTTGGTTTAATAGGTGGACTAGGCGGATTCATTGGCCCAATCATTTTTGGTTATCTCCTTAATTATACCGGACTCTGGACCAGTTCCTGGATATTTATTTTCATAGTATCAGTTCTTTGCCTGCTTTGGATGCATAGAACAATCATAAATGCGATGAGAAAAAAATCACCTGACTTTACCAGAGATATAGAACACAATCATTAAATAACAAATATATAATATGAAAACTTGGTTAGACAAATGGGAACCCGAAGATGAAGCGTTTTGGAATGCTGCCGGAAGTAAAATTGCTTGGAGAACTTTAACAATAACAACATTAACATTAATATTATCTTTTGCCTCATGGTTTATGATGAGCGTTATCGCTGTCAAATTACCCGGTTTAGGCTTTAATTTTTCTAAAGATCAGCTTTTTTGGCTAACTGCAATTCCCGGATTAGCAGCGGGATTTTTAAGAATTATCCACACCTTTATATTACCAATATTTGGTACACGACATGTAGTATCTTTTGCTACAGCAATAAAATTAATTCCCGTAATAGGAATTGGTTTTGCAGTAATGAATGTAGATACCCCTTTTTGGGTATTTGCAGTATTAGCATTTACAACTGGTTTTGGTGGAGGTGATTTCTCCTCTTATATGCCAAGTACAAATTTATTTTTTCCTAAAAGATTAAAAGGTACTGCGCTTGGGATTCAGGCAGGTATAGGGAATTTTGGTGTTTCGGTAGCACAATTTGTTACACCCCTTATAATTAGTGTCGGGATTTATGGAGCAGCATCAGTATTTACAAGCATCGATCCAAAAGAGACGATTACTGTATTTCAAAACGCAAGCTTAGAAAAACAAAAAGAAGTTTTTGCAGCACTTAACCCAGAAGTACAGACAAAAATATTATCTAATGTAAAGAAACCCACATTAGATTCCGTAAGTACAGCAGTTAATTCATCAGATAATATGACCATTTTTATAGCATTGCCAGTAAAAGCAAAGGCTAAAGCCATTGCAAATGCAAATCCTAAATTGGCAGAGAAAATTTTAAACAATATCAGTGCTGAAAATACTGCAGTCAAAAACAAAGAAATTTACTTGCAATCCGCAGCATTTTGGTACGTTCCTTTTTTACTGTTATTATCATTTATAAGCTGGTTTTATTTAAGAAGCATTCCAATGAAAGCCTCTATTAGAGAACAATTGGATATTTTCTCGAATAAGCATACTTGGTATTGTACAATAACTTACGTAATGACTTTTGGAACATTTGCAGGTTTGTCGGCAGCTTTTCCATTAATGATTAAGTTCTTGTATGGAGATTTTCCTAATGCGCCGGATCCTTTAGTATATGCTTTTTATGGTCCGCTTATAGGATCAGCGAGTAGAGTTGCTTTTGGTTTTGTGGCTGACAAAGTTGGAGGAGCTATACTAACCACAATTACTGGTTTAGGAATTTTAGCCGGAGCAATTATTTTAGTAACACAAGGATTAGTAGCGCCAACAAGTATGGATCAATTCCCGCTTTTTGTAACCGTAATTCTGGGAATGTTCTTTTTTACAGGAATCGGAAATGCAGGAACGTTTAGACAATACCCAATTATTTTTGCCGAAAATCAACGTCAGGCAGCAGGAGTTATTGGTTGGACAGCAGCAATTGCAGCTTTTGGACCATTTATATTTTCAAAATCAATAGGGAATAATATTTCTGCTAATGGTACTGTAAATCAATTCTTTATTTGTGTTGCAGTTTTCGCTATCTTAGCTACTGGTATAAATTGGTGGTTTTATAATCGTAAAGGTTGCGAGAAACCAAGTTAGAAAAGTAATCATTAAAATTTAATTAAGGATGAAAAATAAAACGTTTAATACCAAAGCCTTACTTGTAGCTACTCTAATCTCTGCATTAACTATAGTATTAGTATTTTACGGGTCCAGGCAACTTCAGAATTTTGATGCTGCATTAGTAACCTATTTATTCGGAACCATATTCGCTTTCTTCGGAATCGTGTATCGCTATACGGTTTGGCTGCAGCGACCGCCAACATGGATGTATTTCAAGCGCAGTATTAAATTTCTGTTCACCGGAAAGATATTTGCTCATTTGTGGTTTCTAGGAAAAGAATCAGTAGAAAATATAGTGGTTCAAAAATTTATTTATCCACGAAGTAAATACCGTTGGGCAGCCCATTTTTGTATTGCACTAGGTTGCATGTCCGCTTTTGCTATAACAATCCCGCTTACGTTTGGCTGGATTCATTTTACGTTGGCACCAGATTCAATATCGATTTATGAAGCTCATTTCTTCGGATTTAAAATGATGGATTTTAAAATCGGGTCTGTTCTTGCATTTTTAATTTTTCACGCCTTAAACTGGTCTTCATGGCTAGTAATATTTGGTTCTGTTTATTATTTGCGAAGACGATTGACAAATCCAGGTTTAATTGCAACACAATCTTTTGAAGGCGATTTATTACCTCTTATTTTATTGATTGCAATATCAGTTACCGGTTTGTGTCTTACGTATTCCTATCAATTTATGAAAGGATTCGCTTATGATTTCTTAGCAGTAATACATGCCGTAACCGTAATCATGTTTTTGATATGGATTCCGTTTGGCAAATTCTTCCATATAATTCAGCGTCCGGCACAAATTGGAGCTCACATTTATAAGCAAGAAGGAATAAAAAAAGGAATGGCAGTTTGCCCTCATACAGGAGAAGAATTTGCAACACAACTGCATATAAGCGATTTAAAAATTGTTACCAAACAACTGGGATTTGACTTTACGCACGAAGATGGAACCTCACACTTAGATTTAAGTCCTGAGGGAAAAAGATCCCGCTTAGCTCAGGCACATTTAAAAGCAAGATTAGAAAACGGCGGAAAGTTATTTGGATAAAATAAAAAAAGTTTCAAGTTTTTCTTGTTTCAAGTTTCAAGTTCACACTTTGTGTAAACTTTAGTTTATAGACAAACGACAATAACTTGAAACAAGAAAAACTTGAAACAAAAAAAAAGAAAGACATGGCAAAATTACCCGTATCGACTGAAAAGATTATTGAAGATTTTGGTCCTCATTTAAATTATGCGCCCAAAGATGGTTATGAAGGTAGAGATGAACCAGATAGTTTAGTAAAAACGCATTGTTGTTTTTGCGGAATGCAATGCGGTATTCAATTATCAGTAAAGGATAATAAAGTGGTAGGTTTTGAACCGTGGATGGAATTTCCTTTTAATGAAGGACGTTTGTGTCCAAAAGGAGTTCAGCGTTATCTTCAAAACAATCATCCTGATCGCCTTTTACATCCAATAAAAAGAGTAGAAGGAAAAGGATTTGAAAAAACAACCTGGGATGAAGCAATGGATAAAACCGTTTCTGAGATCAAAAGAATTCAGGAAAAATATGGTAAACATGCCTTTTCGATGTTATCAGGCGTATCACTTACCAACGAAAAAAGTTATTTGGTTGGAAAATTTGCCCGTGTAGCATTAAAAACCAGAAACCTTGATTACAACGGAAGACTTTGCATGGTAAGTGCAGGAGCAGGAAATAAAAAAGCTTTTGGTTTAGATCGTGCTTCAAACAATTATTCTGATTTAGAATATGCCGAGGTTATTATTGTTGCCGGAGCAAATATCAGCGAAACCTTCCCAACATTAACCCATTGGATCTGGAAAGCCAGAGATCGTGGAGCTAAATTGATTGTTATAGATCCAAGAATGATTCCGCTAGCCAGAACTGCCGATGTACATTTGGATGTTAAACCCGGAACAGATTCTGCATTATATGGTGCAATGCTTAAATATCTGGTAGATCACGATATGCTGGACCATGATTTTATAGACAATTATACATCAGGTTTTCAGGAAACACTAGATGCCGTAAAAGATTATACCTTAGAATGGGCAGAAGAAGTTACAGGAATCGATAAGAATAAAATAAAAGAAGCTGCCGAATTATGGGGCAAAGCCAAAACTAGTTTTCTACTTCATGCACGCGGAATCGAGCACCATTCAAAAGGTGTTGATAATGTAGTAGGTTGTATAAACTTAGTTTTAGCAACCGGAAGAATCGGTAAACCTTATTGCGGATACGGAACTATAACAGGACAAGGAAACGGACAAGGCGGTCGTGAACACGGACATAAGTGTGATCAATTGCCTGGAAATCGTGATATCGAAAACCCTGAACATCGAAAGTATATATCAGAAGTTTGGGGCATCGATGAAAAAGATATGCCTGGAAAAGGACTTACTGCCTATGAAATTATAGAAGCCATTCATAGTGGAGAAATCAGGGGATTAATTTCTATTTGTTTCAATCCACTAGTATCCTTACCAAACAATAATTATGTTAGATCAGCTCTTGAAAAATTAGAGTTTTACGTTTGTATTGATTTCTTTTTGAATGAAACTGCCCGTCATGCGGATATTGTTCTTCCAGGTTCTTTACAGGAAGAAGAAGAAGGAACAACAACTTCGGCAGAAGGTCGCGTAATTCGAATTCGCCAAGCTGTTACACCTCCGGGAGAAGCAAGAACAGATACTTCGATATTGTTAGAAATTGCAAAAAGACTGGGTGAAGAAGATAAATTTACTTATGAAAACAGTGAAGCTATTTTTAATGAATTACGCGTAGCTTCAAAAGGAGGAACAGCTGATTATTTTGGAATATCATATAAAAAAATAGAAGATAATATGGGCGTTTTTTGGCCTTGTCCAACAGACGATCACCCCGGAACACCGCGATTATGGGAAGATAAAAAGTTTAAAACACCAGATGGAAAAGCGCATTTTAATCCTGCACCATACAAATTACCGGGAGAAGTTACAGATGAAGAATATCCTGTTATTCTAACTACAGGACGTGTAGTTTCTCAATATCTAAGCGGAACCCAAACACGTAGAATAGGAAAATTAGTAGATCAGTTTCCGGAACCATTATTAGAGATTCATCCGGAACTAGCTTTAAAATACGGAATCAAACAGCATGAATTAGTTCGCGTTGCAACACGACGAGGAGAAGGAATTTTCCCTGCAAATATTGTAGAAACCATCCGAAAAGACACCGTGTTTATACCTTATCATTGGCCAGGAGCAAAATCGGCAAATCAATTAACACCGGGAACTTTAGATCCAATTTCAAAAATTCCGGAATTTAAAGTTTGTGCATGTTTATTAGATCCGCAAGGAAAAATTGCACCATCATATAAAGAATCACACGCATATGCAAGTGTTTAATCTATAAAAACGAAATTATGAACCTGACTAATTTTAATAGAAATGAAGAGTTTTTTGTAGATCTGCAACGCTGTATTGGTTGTAAAGCTTGCGAAATGGCTTGCGCAGAATGCGAAACAAACGGGCAGGAATCGTTGATTAGCGTGAATTATGTTGAGCGTTCTTCAACAATTCAAACTACTGTGCAGGTTTGTATGCATTGTGAAGATCCGGTATGCGCAAATGTATGTCCTGCCGATGCAATTTCGCAAGACGAATTTGGAATTGTTCATACCGCAAATACAGAAAGATGTATTGGTTGCTCAAACTGTGTGATGGCATGTCCGTTTGGAGTTCCTAAAAAGATGGAAGAGTATGATTTGATGATGAAATGTACTATGTGTTATGACAGAACAAGCGTTGGTAAAAAACCAATGTGCGCAACGGTTTGCCCAAGTGGAGCTTTGTTTTATGGAACAAGAGCCGAAATTGAAGAAATGAGACCAAATAGCTCACCAGTAAATACCTTCATATTCGGAAAAGAAACAGTAAATACTAAAGTAAACATTATGATGCCAAAAGGCAGTAATGAATTAAGAATATATTAAATCTAAATCCATGTCAAAAGAAGATAATTTAAATCAAAACTGGAAAAAAGATTTCCCAATAAAAAAGCAGGAATCTACACAAGTTAGCCGACGTGATTTTGCCAAATTCCTAACATTTGTTTCCGGAGGATTAATGGTAGGAAGTGGATTTGTTGCTGCAAAAGCCTATTTGCTGCCAAAAGAAGGTGTAGAAGGAGAACATTTTATTTGTAATAAAGAGGAAGTTCCTGTGGGAGGAACACGTGGATTTGTAATTGAAGGCAGCACAATTCCTTATATTTTAATACATCTGGAAAGCGGAGATTTTAGAGCTTATGAACAAAAGTGTACCCATTTATCTTGTTCTGTTTTCTATAAACCTGGAACTGGAATCATACATTGCCCTTGTCATGAAGGCTCATTTGATGCAATGACAGGAGATGTAATTGCAGGACCGCCACCAAGAGCACTACCACAATTAGAAGTGTTTTTTAAAGATAATAGAGTCTTTGTGAAAGCATTTACAGAAAATAAAGATAGTTAGGAGTAACACTAAAAACGAATCAACATGAGTACTTTTAGAAGAAGTCAAAATCGCGCCAACCCAAATAAACTGAACAATATACTTTCGACACTTATTTTTATTTTGATATTAAATGTTAGTATTCAAATTTGGCTTCTGTATGCTTCATTGAACAATGCACTGGATAATAACAATGAAATATTGTTACCTGCATTTATAGCTTCAGCAGTTCTGTTTTTCATAGGTTTTGCATGGATGTATTACTTACCAACTGGAAATTTTAAAAGAAAATAAAAAGTATAATCTTCTCCAGTTTTTTTATAATTAATTATAAAAGCTATTTGATTGATTTTTACCAAAGTATTTGAAGAATTAAGCTTAAATTTATATTCTTAAAAAAAATTAGGTAACTAATGAATTAAACTAAGTAAAAATACGTATGTTTGTAGTAGGTATTTTTGCTTATACACAAAAATAGCACTATGATCCAAGTAGAAGAAGCCTTATCAATAATTGCAGCCAATAGCATAAACATGCCAACGTATAAAATACCGGTGAGCAAATCACTGGGATTTATCCTGGCAGAAACAGTGTATTCGCCAATTGCAATGCCCCCGTTCCGTCAATCGGCAATGGATGGATATGCTTTTATTCACAGCGAAAGACATCAGTATGATATTGTTGGTATTTCGCAAGCCGGAGATCATTCTGATATAAAACTGAATCCAAACGAGGCAGTCCGTATTTTTACAGGTGCTTTTGTACCTCATAATGCTGATACTGTAGTAATGCAGGAACATGTTATGGCAAATGATAAATCGATTTTGATTACTAACATGCCAAAACAGTTTACTAATGTTCGAAATAAAGGAGAACAAATAGGAAAAGAAGATGTTGTCTTTGAGGCTAATACCTTGATAACGCCTGCTGCAATTGGTTTTCTGGCCTGTTTAGGAATTACCGAAATTGAAGTTTATAAAAAGCCTAAAGTGGCCATTTTAGTAACCGGAAATGAATTAGTAAAACCCGGTAAAAAACTGGCTAAAGGAAAAATTTACGAAAGCAATTCAGTTATGTTGGAGGCGGCGCTTCAAACAATCGGAATTAAAAAAACAAAAGTTTATAAAGTAAAAGATAGTCTTAAAGCGACTAAAAAAGCGCTAAAAAGCATTTTAAAAAAATACGATATAATATTAGTTTCCGGAGGAATTTCTGTGGGAGATTATGATTTTGTCAAAGAAGCTTTATTAGAAAATGGAGTAGAAGAACTGTTTTATAAAATCAATCAGAAACCTGGAAAACCGATGTTTTTTGGCTGTAAAAATGAAACTTTAGTTTTTGCTTTACCCGGAAATCCAGCTTCGTCACTAACTAATTTTTATATTTATGTTTATCCTGCTATTAAAAACAGAATGGGTTTTTCTGACACACATTTGCCAAAATTAGTTCGAAAAATTAATTCAGGTTTTACCAATACAACGGGAAAAACATTGTTCCTAAAAGCATTATATGATGAAACACACGTAACGATTTTAGAAGGACAAAGCTCTGCAATGCTCAATACATTTGCAATTGCCAATAGTTTACTAATCGTACCAAATGATACCGAAACAATTAAAAAAGGTCAATTCGTAACGTTATTACCAATTGATTAGAGGGAATTAGAAAATTAGTCAATTAGGAAATTAGATAATTTGAAAATGAAATGTAAAATGCGGTATGTAAAATTAAACACACAGCATAAACCTGAAACAAACAAAACATGAAACTGACAATATAAACTTGAAACTTGAAACAAAATAAACCTGAAACAAAACAAAAACAAAAAAATGCAATTACTTAGTTCCGAAAATATTCTTTTATTCAGTGTCGCTTTAGTAGTGATAGCTTTCTTGTATTCGAGTGTTGGACACGGCGGAGCATCTGGATATTTGGCTTTGATGACGATTTTTGCATTCCCAATTTCCGTAATGAAACCATCGGCATTATTACTGAATTTGTTTGTTTCGAGTATTTCATTTTTCTTTTATTATAAGATGAATTATTTCAAGCCCAAATTGTTTTATCCTTTTGCAATAACATCAATTCCAGCAGCATTTATTGGCGGTTTTATTACATTAGATAACACGATTTATAAAATTATTTTAGGAATAGTCTTGGTTTTTGCGGCGCTTCGATTGTTCGGAATATTTAATTTTAAAGAAAAAGAAGCAGTTGTAATAAACATTCCGTTTGCCTTGACAATCGGATTTATTATTGGATTATTATCGGGAATGTTGGGTATTGGCGGAGGAATTATTTTGAGTCCGATTCTATTGTTTTTAGGATGGGCTTCGATCAAGGAATCAGCGGCGATTTCGAGTTTATTCATTTTTGTGAATTCATTTGCGGGGATCTTGGGATTCTTTTTAGGAGGAAAAACAGTTCCGACAGAAAGTTTTTATTTGGTTCCGATTGCCGTTTTAGGCGGTGTTTTGGGAGGATATTATGGCAGCGGTTATTTTTCTAATAAAACACTGAAAATTGTTTTAGGAACCGTGATTTTAATGGCAAGCATAAAATTGATTTTTCCTTGAAAGTAATAAATTTGAATTAACCGCAAAGTACGCAAGGTTTTGTAAAAGCAGTTTATAGAAATAACAAAGTAAAGTTCGCAAAGCTTTGTATTTATTCAGCTTTGCGAATTTAATTTAAAACACACCAAATGAACAAAAAAAACTTAGCGCACTTTGCAGTAAATTTTTTTCTCATTTAAACCTGAACAAAGAAAACCTGAAACAAAATAATTAAATCATGGAAACACTAACAGTATTTATTCTTTGCGGCGGAAAAAGTTCCCGAATGCAATCAGAAAAAGGATTGGTTCTGTTTCAGGATAAACCTTTTATAGAACATATTATACAGGCGATTTTGCCTATTACAGATAAAATAAAATTGATAACGGCGACTAAAGAATATGATTATTTACCGTATCAGAAAATACCCGATATTGTTTCAGATAAAGGTCCGTTGGGAGGAATTTATACGGCATTGACATCTTCTGAAACCGAGTTTAATTTGATTTTGAGTTGTGATATTCCGTTAATTTCAACGGGATTATTATCAGAGTTAATTTCAAAACATCATGATGAAGCCGAAATTACGGTTTTTGCTTCAGAAAGCAGATTACATCCTTTAATTGGGATTTATTCTAAAAAAGTAGTACCAGTTATCAAAAGCGCAATTGATAACGACGAACTAAAAATGATGGATTTACTGGCGAAAATTCCCCATCAAATCATCAATATTGACGAAAGTGAAAACTTTCATTTAACCAATATTAATTCGGTTGACGAATTAAATGACCTGAATATCAATTTAAGTTAAAAGTTATGCGAAATTTTAAAACACCAAAATTAACGATTGTAGGCGCAGGTCCGGGTGATGTTGAATTGATTACCTTAAAAGCAATAAAAGCATTAGAAGTTGCAGATGTTGTTTTATATGATGCATTAGTCAACGAAGAATTATTACAATATGCAACAAACGCAGAAATTGTTTTTGTAGGCAAACGTTTAGGATGTCATGCTTACACACAAGATCAGATCAACGAATTGATAGTTTCAATGGCAAATCGGTATGGCCATGTAGTGCGCTTAAAAGGTGGTGATCCTTTTATTTTTGGAAGAGGAAGTGAAGAAATTGAATATGTAGAACAATACGGTGTAGAAACTGCTATTGTTCCTGGAATTTCATCTGCATTAGGTGTACCGGCTTCGGTTGGAATTAGTTTGACACAACGTCAGATTGCAGAGAGTTTTTGGGTAATTACAGGAACAACATCTAATCATGAATTGTCTAAGGATATTCGTTTAGCATCAAAATCGGCTGCAACCGTAGTTATTTTGATGGGTATGCATAAATTGGATGAAATTATCGCTATTTATCAAGAGAACCGCACAGATGATTTGCCTATTGCAATTATTCAAAACGGAACAAAAAATACAGAACAAAAAGTAGTTGGAACTATAAGTTCGATTACTAAATTAGTATCCGAAAAGAAAATATCATCTCCGGCAATTATTGTGATTGGAGAAGTCGTAAAAAATACTTCAAGATTAACGTCTTATTTTCAGGAGCATTTTGATGACGAATTTATTTTTCAGAATTTAAATTTAAAATAATGATTGAGATTAAATATTTTGGAGCTGTCGCAGAAAAGACAAAATGTACTTTCGAAAAAGTATCTTTTTCTGAAGTTTCACTGCAAAAACTATTGCAGGATCTTGAGATAAAATACCAATTTGAATCGCTTTCTTTTAGTGTTGCGGTCAACCAGAAAATAGTGCCAAAAACAACTGACTATAAATTACAAACAAGCGATGTTGTAGCTTTATTGCCTCCTTTTGCAGGAGGATAAATGAATTTTTATGAATGATTCAATACGTTATAATCGACAAATAATTCTTCCGGAAATAGGAGAAACAGGTCAGCAAAAATTATTAAAAGCAAAAGTTTTAGTAATTGGTGCTGGCGGTTTGGGAGCTGCTATTTTACCTTATTTGGCAGCCGCCGGAGTGGGAGAAATTGCAATTGTTGACGATGATGTTATTGAAATTTCGAATTTGCATCGTCAGGTAATTTATAAAAACTCGGCAGTTGGAAAACATAAAGTTGACGAAGCGAAATTGATGATTGCCGAATTGAATCCATCAACAAAAGTTGAGGCAATTGCAGAAAAATTATCAGGAAAAAATGCCATTTCATTATTTGAACAATATGATATTATTGTTGATGCAACAGATAATATTGCCATAAAATATCTGATTAATGACGCTTGTGTTGTTACTAATAAACCAATGGTTTATGGATCTATTTTTAGATTTCAGGGCCAGGTATCGGTTTTTAATTATCAAAACGGACCAACATACAGATGTTTGTATCCAGATGAGAACAGTCAATCTGCAAATTGTGAAGATGCAGGAGTAATAGGAATTTCAGTTGGAATCATTGGAATGCTTCAGGCGAATGAAGTTATCAAAATGATTCTGGAAATAGGAGAGGTGCTAAGTGGTAAAATTCTGGTTTATAATATTTTGAATAATGAACAGCAAAAGTATGATTTTGAGAAGAATACTGATATTGTAATGAATATAGAAGCTTTTCAGGAAAAATATAATGCAGTTGAAAATCAGGTTGAAGAAGTTGTGGTTGAAGAAATTTTAAATGAAATTGATAATGATGAGGTTCTTTTTCTGGATGTTAGAAATGCAGAAGAACTTCCGAAAATTAATTTTAAAAATGGAATTCAGATTTCATTGTTGGATTTAGAAAATGAAATCAAAAAACTGAATCCAAATCAAACGATTTATGTGTATTGTCAATCGGGAATTAGAAGCAAAATAGCTGTCGAATTATTACAAAAGCATCAATTTAAAAATACAAAAAGTATTACTGGCGGTGCTTTGGCTTTAAGCCAATTAGTAAAAGAAAAAGTATAGCCACAGATTGCACAGATTAAAATGATTTTTTTGAAGATTGTGGAAAAAAAAGTTCGCCACGAATCACACGAATTTTCACTAATTATAAAGTTTGAATTTTTGTAATCAAGATAAAAAATTAGTGAAAATTCGTGGCAAAAGAAAAATCATTTTAATCAATATAATCTGTGGCAAAAAAAACATAAACAATGAGTAAAAATGTATTTGTAGAAGGACCAATTTCTCCTGAATTTATAGCTGAGTCAATCGCTAAACACCAATCAAAACATACAATTGGTGCGCATAATATTTTTCTGGGTCAGGTTCGTGCCGATGTAATTCACGAGAATACGGTCGTAGCAATCGATTATTCGGCATATACAGATATGGCGAATGAAGCTTTATATGCAATTCGTGAAAAAGCTTTCGCTAAATTCGACCTAACCTGTATGCATATTTATCATAGTTTGGGCGTGGTAAAAGCGGGTGAAATTTGTTTGTTCGTATTTGTTTCGGCAACACGACGCAAACAAGTTTATGAAGCCACAGAAGCTATTGTAAACTGGATAAAAACTGACGTGCCAATTTTTGGTAAAGAAATGTTTGAGAACGATACATTCACCTGGAAACAAAATAATAATGGTTGATATTACGCATAAAATAAACACATTAAGAGCCGCAACGGCAACAGCAATTGTCAAAGTAAGTAAGCAGGAAACAATTGATGCTGTGGTAAATAATTTGGTTCCAAAAGGGAATGTGTTCGAAATGGCAAAAACCGCCGGATTGTTTGCGGTAAAAAACACGCATTTATCAATTCCAGATTGTCATCCAATTCCAATTGAATTTACTTCGGTAGAATATAAAGTTGAAGGTTTAACTATTGAAATTATTTTCAATGTAAAGACTGTTTACAAAACCGGAGTTGAGGTTGAGGCTATGCACGGCGCTTCGATTGTAGCGTTGACAATGTATGATATGTTGAAACCAATTGATAAAGAAATTGAAATTTCGACAATTAAACTGATTAATAAAGAAGGAGGAAAATCGTCTTTCAAAAATAAATTTCCGAATACGATAAAAGCAGCAGTTTTTGTTTGTTCTGATTCTATTTTTGCAGGTGATAAAGAAGATCGTTCCGGAAAAGTAATAGTAGAAAAATTAGATGCCTGTGGCGTCGAAACAGCGCATTACGAAATTATTCCTGATGAAATTGATATTATTCAGGAAAGAACTAAGGCTTTTGCCAAAGATAATCAGTTGGTTATTTTTACTGGAGGAACGGGATTATCGCCAAGAGATGTTACACCGGAAGCTTTGTCACCATTGTTAGAAAGCAGAATCCCGGGAATTGAAGAAGCGATTCGTAATTACGGGCAACAGCGTATGCCGTATGCCATGTTATCCAGAACAGTTGCGGGAACATTAGGAAAAAGTCTCGTTTTGGCTTTGCCTGGATCTACAAACGGAGCCAGAGAATCTATGGATGCGGTTTTTCCACATTTATTGCACGTTTTTCATATTTTAAAAGGAAAAAATCATGACACCCTCTAAAACCATTTTAACGGATGATTTTGGGCGAAAACACAATTATTTGCGTATTTCGTTGCTGGAGAAATGCAATTTGCGTTGTACGTATTGCATGCCTGCTGATGGAATCGCATTGTCTCCAAAAGCCAGTTTAATGACCGCTGATGAGATTTTTGCTTTGGCTCAGACTTTCGTAGAAAATGGGGTTGATAAAATAAGACTAACCGGAGGAGAACCTTTATTAAGAAAGGATTTTCCAGAGATTGTTTCTAAATTATCAACTTTAGAAACCTCTCTTTCAATAACGACAAACGGTATTTTAATTGACCGTCATATCGATGTTTTGAAGCAATCTAATATCAAAAAAATTAATTTGAGTTTAGACACTTTAATTGCTTCTAAATTTCATTCGATAACACTTAGAAATCAGTTTGAAAAAGTAATTGATAATTTACATTTATTGCTGAATAACAATTTTCAGGTAAAAGTAAATGTGGTTTTGATGAAAGGCTTTAATGAAAACGAGATAATTGATTTTATTAAACTAACCGAATTTCTTCCGCTTTCAATTCGTTTTATTGAGTTTATGCCTTTTGCCGGAAACGAGTGGGACAGAAGTAAAATGGTATCACAAAACGAGATATTATCGCAAGTAGAAGAAAGTTTTTCTTTGGATAAAATTCAAAAGCTGGAAGACGAAAAACACTTCACAGCCAGAACGTATAAAATAAAAGGTTTTCAAGGCGATTTTGGAATCATAAGTTCGATTACAAATCCGTTTTGTGATGGTTGCAACCGAATTCGCCTGACGGCAAACGGCAAAATAAAAAACTGTCTCTTCTCTAATTCTGAGACGGATCTGCTAACGCCTTTTAGAAACGGAGAATCGATTACAGATTTGATTTCAGATTCAATAAAAAGTAAAAAGAAAGTCAGAGCCGGAATGGTCACAATTTCTGAAATTGATAATCCGGAGCTGCATTTAGGCAATCGAAGTATGATTGCGATTGGGGGATGATTTTACGCAGTTTTGAGATTATGGTTTCGATAATCTTTGTCAAAGTTTAAAACTTTGACAAAGATAGCGCACAGATTTGTCCTTGCGAGGAACGAAGCAATCTCATCCAGAGAATCTTCCTCATTATAATTTTACTTATGTTAGTGCGGTTGCTTCGTTCCTCGCAATGACTCTCCAGAACTCTCCAGAATGTTTAATTTAAGGGCATAAAAAAAGGTTCAACTTAATTCTAAGTCAAACCTTCTTTTTGATATTATTTTTTCTTTTTAGCTTTTGCCTTTTTTTGAGACTTTGCTTTCTTTTTTGCTATTTTTTTTGCTTTCGCTTTTTCCTTAGCTTTTTTAGCTTTTTCTTTTTTCTTAGCGGCAGCTTTTTGTTTTGCTTTTTTAGCTTTTTCTTTCTTTTTGTCTTTTTTAGCCTGATCTTTTTTCTTAGCTAATTTCTTTTTCTCTTTTTCCTTGTCTTTGTCTTTCACTTTTTTCTTCTTTTTATCTGTTGATTTATCTTTTTTGTTTTCTCCTGTTGTTGCAACAACTGTGTCTTTTTCCTTTTGCACTTTGATTGTCACTTTTGGAGTAGTTATTTCTTCTGTTTTCTCAATAACAGCTCCACTAACTTTTCTTGCCGGAGCACTTTGAGTTGCTGGCTTAGGAGTAGTTGTTGCGGCTTTTTTTATAGCGGGTTTTACTGGAGTTTTTGATACCGTTGGTTTTGAATCAACTGGCTTTGCAGCTGGTGTTGCCGGTTTTGCAGTTGTAGAAGCTGCCGGTTTTGCAGCTGTTGTTTTAGCTGGTGCCGGTTTACGTACAGGTGCTTTTACTGGTGCCGGCTCGACAGGTTTTATGTTATCTGAAACGGGTTGGCTATTCTCAGAAATTGGGGAATCGATTTTCTCAGGAGTGGTTTCTGTGGGTTTGTTTTCCATATTTATACGCTTTTAGATGAAGATATTATTATCAATGTAACCAAATTGTTAACTAACAGTTAAGTAAAGATAAACATAAAACAAGTCTCCCAATGTTAAGTTTTTATTTAAAATTTAATAATAAACTGCTTATTTTTAATAGGTTAAGTTTTTGACGTTTTTTAAAAGTCGAAATCTCTTAACAATTCCACTGACAAAAAAATGGATTTATACTACTAATTATGATCTGTTTTTCAATTCATTAATTAAATATTTAAAAAAAATAAAACAAATTGATAATTATTATAAGTACACTTATTATATTTGTACTTATTAATTTTAATCCTAAAACTATGTGGTCAAAATCTCATTCTGTAACAACAAAATCTGCAACCAAAGAACAAATGTGGAATCTCTTTGCAGATGTAAATAATTGGCATACTTGGGATACAGGTATTGAATATGCCAAATTAGAAGGTAAATTTGAAAAAGGAAATCACTTTTTACTTAGACCAAAAGGTGGTCCAAATGTAAAAGTAGAATTATTGGAAGTGCTAGAAAATAAAAGATTTCTTGATGTAACGAATTTCCCTTTAGCAAAAATGTATGATGAGCATCTATTTGAAGAAACTCCTGATGGATTAAAAATTATAAATACTATAACTGTAAAAGGATTATTAGGTTTTCTTTGGGTGAAATTAGTAGCTAAAAAAATTGTTGATAATTTACCAATTGATGTTCAGGAACAGATTAAAGCAGCTTCTAAGTTATGAGAGCAAAAAAGTATTGGATAGCAACAATCTCAAAAGAACATACAGAAAGAGGTATAAATGGTGGATTTATTCAGGTTTGTCATGGAAAAGAGGCTCCTTTAAAACGAATGCAAAAGGAAGATTATTTATTAATATACTCTTCAAAAATAACTATAGAAGGAAATGAAAAGTGTCAGGCTTTTACGGCTCTGGGAAAAGTCATAGATGATGAAGTTTACTCCTTTCAGATGACCGAAAATTTTGTACCTTTTAGAAGAAATATTCAATTTATAGAATGCAATGAGGTTTCAATAATTCCGTTAATCGAAAATCTTGAATTTATACCCAATAAAAAGTCCTGGGGATATCCGTTTCGTTATGGTTTCTTTGAAATCAACGAAAATGATTTTAACTTTATAACTTCAAAAATGATTTGTAAAGCAAGCATCGTTGGCAATTCATAGTAAAGAAAGTAAAAAATGAGTACATCAGAAGATAATACATTTAGTGTTGAAAAACCAGAAGAAAGTTCTGGTTTTTTGTTGTGGCAAGTGACCAATCTTTGGCAGCGTGAAATCAAAAAAGCATTAGAGCAATACAATTTAACACATTCACAGTTTGTCTTAATGGCAAGTATACACTGGCTTACGCTTCATAAACAAGAAGTTACACAAATCATACTTTCGGCACATACTAAAATTGACCCAATGACAACTTCGACGGTTTTAAGAACTTTGCAACAAAAAAAACTGATACAAAGAAAAGAACATCCCACAGACACGAGGGCAAAAGTTGTCGTACTTACCAATGAAGGAAAAGAAATTACTAAAAAGGCTATTGTAACCGTCGAAAGCTTTGATAAAAAATTCTTCTCAGTTATCGGAATAAAAACAAAAGATTTGAATCAAAATTTGATCGAATTATTAGATCAGAAGTAAATTTTTATCAATTCTACCCAACATAATTATATTGTCATGTTGGGTGAAGTCGAAACTAATTTACTAAGATTTCTAAAATCTTAAAATTACTCTTTGGAGATTCGCACAAAGAACAACAGTAGGTTTCAGGTAAATCGGTAAATGAAATTCCTTTAGGAATACCTTGACTTTCATCTCCGTATTCTGATTTATAAAGCGTTAAACATTCCTGACATTGGTAAATATCCAGCTGAGGCTTTTCTTTTTTCTGGGGATTTTCTGTTGTTTCGGAAATAGAATTTCCGAGTTCATCAAAATATTTTCGACTCAGTTCAATTAAAATTGTTGGTAATTCAAGTTTATCAATGTCTTGCGAATGAACGATATATTCCCGTGTATTTGGATCGAAATTCTTCGCAAACAAAACATTATAGGTATCTCTTATTTTTATGGATTCAAGAGCAGCCGGTAACTCATTTTTCTCCACAACAACCGATGTAAAATAATGTCCGTCACGATTGTATTCAGATATTCCAAAAGTTAATCCATATGTACTAATGTCAAATTGATCAAGCGTTCGAACAAGAAAGGTTTTAAGATTCAAAGCCCATTCCATTGCAACAGGCAAATGCCAATTCAGTTCTAACAAAGAATGGCGAACATTGATTCCTTTTTTACCCAGGAATTTTTCCCATTCCAGTTTTCGATCTTTTGGGATTCCTTTTATAATAAACGATTTCCAAGGCGTGATGCATATTTTTCCAATTTTACAATCAAAACATAAATCACACATTTCTTTCAGAAAATCTAAATCATACAGATTATTTCTCCAGTATAATCCAAGCCAATATTGATCAATTCCCATGCGATTCATGCCTTCATAATACGGAAACGGATAGAACGGAACGTTTAATGGTTTGTCTATTGTTCTGTTATTAGTATCTAAATTTTCACTGACTAAACTAAAAAGTACCTCAATATCAAGAGATTCCTCATTTGTAATTTTCTCTATTTCATAATAAAACTTGGCAATATCCCAGCTATAAATTAAAACAGGATAAACTTCCATACGATCCCATTTTGGTAAACGAATGTATAAATACCAATAGTCTTCATGTTCTGAAGCTATAAAATTTAAATGCCCTGTAAACAGCGGAACCAATTGCTGCTTTGGGTCGTTTATATTCACTTTTAGTTTTGGCTGTTCTTTAAATTGCTCTAAAACGTATAAAAATTTGTTTCCGGTTAACCAATTCGTATTTCTAAAAATATCAGTTGAAACATAAGAAGAAACGATATTATTACCGCTTTTTTGATCAGGAAACACAAAATGATGCTTGCCTATTTTTTCTTTATCTAAAGATTTTAACCCTTTTGGGAAAATAATATCTTGTCTTGAACCAAAAGAAATAGAATCTAAACCCTGATCCATAGCGATATTAACTACTTCTCGTAATTCTCCCGGCGAAATAACCCCCCCTTTTACTATTAATCTCGTTAACTCCATTTCATTTAGTTTTTTTAGTTTTAGGTTTCAAGTTTCAAGTTTCTTTGGATCGTGTTTAAAACTTGAAACAAAAAAAACTTGAAACTTGAAACTAAATTTTACACTTTGCGAGTATCTCTTTCACCTCTGTTTTACAGCTTCCGCAGCCTAATCCGGCACCGGTGTTTTTACATAAATCCGTAAAATTGTTTACGCCGCTTTTAATGGTTTCTTCAATATTTCCGACTCCAACCTGACTGCAGGAACAAACTAATTTTCCTAAAACAGGCTTTGCATTTGAACTTCCTCTTAACAATGAATTTCGTTTGTCCGATAATTCGATTTTGCTTTCGATCATCGTTTTAAATTCGGCAAACTCATTTTTATCTCCCATTAAAATTGCTCCAACAAGCAAATCATCTTTTACAATACATTTTTTGTAATAACGTTTTTTCAGATCGGCAAAGACAATTTCTTCGTATGAATCATCATTTTCCGGAATTTCAATATCGCCAATACTACACAGATTAATATCTTCTAATTTTAGAATATTCATTAAAATTGAACCTTTGTAATAACTGCTGATATCGCCTGCCATAAAATTGGCCAGAATATCGGCTTGTTCTTCGGCGGCAGATGTAATTCCGAATAATTTATTGTTAAATTCTGCTATTTCGCCAATAGCATAAATATCTGGATTTGATGATTGTAAATACTGATTTACTTTTACGCCACGACCGCAGGCAAGTCCTGTTTCGCGTGCAATTTCAATATTCGGAATTGTTCCGATAGTATAAACAATCGCATTTGCAGTAATTATTCTGCCACTTTTCAAGGCGATTTCGACCTCGTTTGGATTATCAGTTTCAAAAACGGTACTGACTTCATTATCAAAATAAATCTGAATATCACGAAGTTGAACTTCCTCGGCCAATAATTTACTTGAAATTAAATCCAGTTGACGCTCCATCAATCGGGAAGCTCTTTGAACTATGGTAGTTTTTACCTTTTTATGTTTTAATGCAGCGGCTAATTCCAAACCTAACAAACCTCCGCCAATAATTACAACATGTTGCTCTTCGGGCGATAAATTAGTACTATCAAGATGTTTTTTTAAACGGTCAGCATCTTCTTTTCGTCTCACTGTAAATCGTCCGGGTAAATGAAGCTGAGCGTTTTCAGGAACAAAAGGACGGCTTCCGGTTGCCATAATTAACGAATCGTAAGTATGTATTTCGCCAAAACTATCTGTTATCGTTTTTTCATTAGCATTTATTTTATCAATCGCCACGCCGGCTTTCATGGTGATTTTTAGCTTATTTAATGCTTCACCATCTTTAACTTTCAAAAGCTGTTCCCACGTAAATTCGCCTGTCATGTATTCCGGAAGTAAAACGCGATTGTAAAACGGATTCATTTCATTAGAAAAAACAATAATTTCATCAGTCGAATTAAATTCACGATAATTCTGAATGAATCTGAAAGAAGCTGCTCCAGCACCAATAATGGCAATTTTCTGAAAAGGTTTTACATATTTGGTAATTGAAACCGTAGTGTATTTAAAATCAGGTTCCTTTGAAACAGGATCAACAACGGTATTCGTTAAATTATTGGTTCGGTTTAAATCATTTTCGAGTTGCTTCCCCCAATGCATTGGCAGGAAAACGACTTTTTCTTTGATAGAATCTGTTACTTTTGCTTTTACGCGAACTTCTCCATTTTTGCTGGAAACAACGACAATATCACCATTTTTAATATCGTTTTTATAAGCATCAATCGGGTTAATTTCTAAAACGGGACTTGGTGTATGCGTCATTAATCGCGACACTTTTCCGGTTTTGGTCATCGTATGCCATTGATCACGAACTCTTCCTGTTGTTAATATAAACGGAAATTGCGGACTTGGTTGTTCTGATGTATTTTCGATCGCTGTAGGTAAATTGAAAATTGCTTTTTGCGATGGCGTATAGAATTTTTTATCAGTAAAAAGGCGAGGAGTTCCGGGATGTCCGTAATCTGGAACAGGCCACTGAAAAGTTCCTTCGGTTTTTAAACGATGATAATTTAAAAACGAAATATCGATGTTGGTATTTTTGGTCAGCGCACAATGTTCTTTGTAAATTTCTTCGGCGCTATTAAAATTAAAACCATGGAAATTCATTTTTTTCGCAAAGCGAATTAAAATCTCAATATCCGGAAGTGCTTCTCCGGGCGCATTAATTCCTTTAGGCAAATAAGAAATTCGGCGTTCAGAGTTTGTCATTGTACCTTCTTTTTCTAACCAACCTGCGGCAGGCAATAACAAATCGGCATATTTTGAAGTATCTGCATTATGCGAAATATCCTGAACCACCACAAACTTGGCATTTTGCAAAGCTTTTTCGATACGACGTGAGTCCGGTAAACTCACCATTGGATTGGTGCAAATAATCCAAACGGCTTTCATTTTTCCGGATTCTAAGGCTTCAAACATTTCGGTTGCTGTTAGACCGGGTTTGTCCGAAATAGAATCAACACCCCAAAAATCGGCAACTTCTTTTCGATGTTCCGGATTTGCAATGTCTTTGTGTGCAGCGAGTAAAGTTGCCATTCCGCCCACTTCTCGTCCGCCCATTGCGTTGGGTTGTCCGGTTAATGAAAAAGGTCCTGAACCCGGTTTTCCAATTTGTCCCGTTAATAAAGATAAATTCAGTAAAGCGGTATTTTTATCAACGCCAACGGCACTTTGATTTAATCCCATTGCCCAAAGCGAAATAAAACCTTTTGCTTTGCCAATAATATCTGCGGCAAGTTTAATATCGTTAACCGAAATTCCACATAGTTTAGAAGCTTTTTCAAAAGAAGTACTTAAAACAAGGTCTTTATATTGTTTGAAATTTTCGGCATTATTCTTCACAAAATCATGATCTACATAACCTTTTTCGATAATGCGTTTAGCGATTGCATGATATAAAATAATATCAGTTCCGGGAAGAATCTGCAAATGTAAATCTGCGAAAGCTGCGGTATCTGTTCGTCTCGGATCTACGACAATAATTTTTATTTTCGGATTTTTCTCTTTGTATTTTTCAATTCTTCTAAACAAAATAGGATGGCACCAAGCCGGATTTGCTCCGGTAATCAGGAAAGTATCTGCGAGTTCGATATCGTCATAAGCAATTGGAACAGAATCTTCACCAAAAGTCTTTTTATAACCCACAACCGCCGAACTCATGCAAAGTCTGGAGTTGGTATCGATATTATTGGTTTTCAAAAAGCCTTTTACCAATTTGTTTGCCAGATAATATTCTTCGGTCAAACATTGTCCTGAAATATAAAAACCAACGCTATCCGGGCCGTGTTTTTTTATAATGGAAGTGAAAACTGCAGCAGCACGATCAAGTGCAGCATCCCAACTCACGCGCTCGAGCGGATAAGATTTACTGCCGCGCATTTCGGGATATAGAATTCTGTCTGAAGTATCATTGACTACGTAATGCAAATTCATTCCCTTAGAACATAACATTCCTTTATTGACAGGATGGTCTTTGTCGCCCGTAACCATCACGCCATTTTTAGCATCATTGGTCACGATAATTCCACAGCCAACGCCACAGTAGGAACAAGTAGTTTTGATTTTGGTATTTTGCATTACAACTGTTTTTGAATACGCAATATGAATTTACTTTATCTAAGATGATTCACGTATATTGATGTAGTACAAAAATAAGTATTTTTACGTATAAATACGTAATTTTTGAAATTTATTTTTCTTGTCTTTTAATAAGTAAAGAACATACTGAAATTATCGAGTATAACTTTCGAATTACAGTATTGCAGAATAATGTTTAAATTAGGGATTTGTTAAGATGCGCAAAAGAATTTTATTTTATGCGCTTGATTTTTATTGGATTTTGTCTTGTATCAAAAATATCAGATATTTTTATCAGGTTTTTTTCTTCGTCTATACAATAAATAATTTTGTAATTATTACAAGTTAAATAATAGTATTTGTTTTCTCTATCTATTAAAAGATCTTCAATTTGAGTCGAAAACGTGCCTTTAACAAGTTTATTAGGTTCCGTAATTATTTCTTTAACAATTTTCTTAGCTACTCTAATTCCGGCTTTTTGAAGATAGTAATCATAAATTTTATCAATTTCATTTTCTGCAAATTGAGACCAAAGGATTTTAAACTTCATTACTTATATTTTTCTATAAGTTGAGAAGTCGTTTTATATTTTCCATTTTTATAATCATTCTCAGATTGATCTATTCTATTGTTCAATTCCTCAATAGAAATTGGGCTGAAAAATTGATTTTCATCAGCATCTTTTTTGTTTCTGTTTTTTAATAAATTTTCAAGTTGAGAAATTACTTCTTCACTTTGAATCTTTAGAAACTCTTGTACAAATTCTATTTTTCTAGTTTGTAAATCCATCTCATTGATTATTTTTTCAAATTTACGAATTATCTTTAATGCTATTATTTTTTTTGAGGATTTTTTATCATATACGCACAGCAGTGCGTCTCTACAATGGGTATTTATATTTTATTTTTTCTTCCAATAAATCGAACCACTGAACCTTTTCCGTTATGGAATAAACCTTCGTTCAATTCGATTTCTTTTTCCTGTAATTCAATGATTTCATAATTTGGAAAATCAGCTTGAATTTCTTCGATGGAAAATAACGATTCAATATCTTTTGGTCCGCCAACTTTATCGTTTATTGCTAAATATTCCAAATGTTTTTTGCTGAAAGCTTCAAAAATTATGATTCCGTTTTTGCGTAAATAAGTTTCAAGAGTTCTATGAATTTCCGATTTTATTTCAGCCGGAAAATGAGCATAAATTAAGGCAATTGCATCAAATTGTTCCCTGTGATAATTCAAAGTTTCTAATTCTCCAACTTGATAATCAATGCTTACATTATTGGCTTCAGCAAGTTTTAGGGCTTTGTTTTTTCCTTCTTCACTAATGTCAAAAGCAGAAACTGTCCAGCCTAATTTTGCAGCATAAATTGCATTCCGACCTTCGCCTTCGGCAGGAAAAAGAATTGTGCCGGGTTTTAATTTTTCTATTTGTTCTTTAAAGTAATTGTTTGGTTCCTCGCCGTACGCAAATTCTTCGCTGCTGTAACGGTCGTCCCAACGCTGAGTCCAATTGTTCATAGTTTATATATTAAATTTAATTATTAAAGGTTTGTGGTCACTATGCATCGTCCAGTCTTTGTAACTGCCAATTTCGACGCTTTCTAAAACTTCTATAAAATCATTAGATGCAAAGCAATAATCAAGATGATAAGGTTTGTTTTCGTGACGGTACATATACAAAGTAGGATGTTGTTCTTTGCCTTGTATCTGATTGTAATATTTGTGATAAGTACTAAAGATTTTTTTGGCTTCGAGTTTATTTACAACAGTAGAATGATTTCCTTCTCGTCGTGGTTTGTCCCAAATCGTATTACTATTAAAATCTCCAATTAAAACTGTTGTATTTTCCTGGATTAGATCTTCGTAATAATTAATAGCCTTCCAAACCTGCGTAACATATTGCCCGTCTTTATCTTCGGGATTATTAGCCCACACGGCAAACAGGGTAAAATCAATTTTTCCGCCAGTTACAGCAATCGGGAGTATATTTTTGAAACTTGGATTATGGCAATCCAGCAATCTAAATTTATAATCACTATAAGAGAAAACCCCTAATCCTTTGTGTGGATTTGTACCGTACCAAAGTATATCTGTGGGTAATTTGGTATCAATGTCGAATTTTAATTTTTCAGGATTTTCGCACTCAGAAATAACGGCAATATCCGGATCAAAGGCCAGAATAAATTCTGCCTTTTTTCTAAAAGCCATATTACAATTCCAAGCTATGATTTTCATTGAATGAAGTTTTATGTGCAATTTTGATTAAATACTATTTCTATGCCTTCAAAAGTTTCTTTAGAATAAAGTAATTTAAAATTTGAGATGAAATTATACTAAATAAAGCAATAAGGCGATAGTTTACATTTTGATGATGATAATTATATATGTTTTTAATAGTAGCCGTTGTTGTATATTTTATAATTTGAGATTCTGAAAAGCAGTAAAAAATATAAAATAAAACCAGAAGACATGAAAAAATTAAAATTGAAATAAGGATACTTCTTTTTGACTTTTGAGATTTTAAAACAATATATAGTCCAATGGGAATCAGTGTGAGTATAAATCCTAAATCAGGGGCAAAAAAACTAAATTGCTTCGCTCCATAATAACTCAAATCGTAATTAGCAATTTTTAAAATAAGTGTTTGGGTTAGAGTTCTGTATTGTACATTATTAAGTAATCCAATTAAGAAAAATCCAATTATTGAAAAGAATAAAATTACTATGCTTTTAAATTTCATTAGCTTTTTGTGATATTTGAAAGTAATAATGTCGAGACGATACTTTTAGAAAACTAAGTCAAATATACCTAATTTAGAGGATAAAATGATTTTCTGTAAATAGCAAAAAAAAATACCCTTTTCCAAAAAAAGAAAAAGGGTAAAATATATAAGAAAGTTTAAAAAATTATTTCTTAAAACTAAAAATTCGGCTTTTAATCTTAACCAACAAGTCTTGTTAAACCATTATTTATGTCAACTTCTGCAAAATTATGCTTTCCCATAACAACAAGTAGTTTGTTTGTATTAAATCCGACATATCTTATTTCAGGTTCACCGTTTTTTGGTTTTCCACAGATAGAAACTACATTCGTCTGCCATTTTAGTTTGTTTTTCTTGTAAGCAGATATTGTCTGTAAGTCATTTTCGACAAAGTAAATAATGTTGTTTTTTTTAATTCCTCTTTTTTGTGTTTTTGCAAAATTTATTTCTGAATCTTTCGAGATTAAGGTGTCATTATATTTTTGCGAAAAACCTGTTTGAGTAACAATAAAAGTTAGCATCGATAATTTTAAAAGTTGTTTCATGGGGATAGAATTGGGGGTTCATATTCGATTCAAATATAGCTAATTAAAGCATAAAACAAGTTTTCGGAAGGATAAAAAAAATACCCTTTTCCGAAATAGGAAAAGGGTAAAATATAAAGGTAAAATTTGAAGAAAAACTATTTTTTCCAGCTAAAAATTCTAGGATTCACAGAAATCATTAACCAAGCCCAATTGTTGGTGTGACTAGCGTCTCCGGTTTTTATAAATTCTAAAGTTTTAGTTCCAAACATTTGAGAATATCCTCCTGTAAGTGTAATATCTTTTTTGAAATTGAAACCAGCAGTAAAGTCAACCTCAGTTCCTAAATAAGAATCTAGTTTTTCATTAAGTGGCGTTACGACATCAGCAGCAGCTAAGAATACATGTGGAATCAAAGCAAATTGCCATTTTTTTACATTGTAATTAAATTTAAGAAAAGCATCTTGTAATCCTACACTGTTTAAGTGATTACCCACATAAAAATAATCCATGTAACCATTGAAACCATGATTAGTTCCAAATATTGGGTTGAATGATTTGATAACGGTACTTTGATCATTTGTATCTTTTCCTGATAAAAATTCATAACCTAAACCAGCTTTAAAAGAATCAGTTATGTTATATCCAAAGTTTATGGCAGCATCCCAGGCGCTAACTTGTTTATCTGTACTTTTTCCGGTTTGACCATAGAAACTTAAGTTACTGTCAATTTTTCCTGTTTTGTAGGTTAAGTAAGTTCCGAAGGTTTGTTTGTAATCTACTAATAATTTAGCATCGGCATTTGCATATTCATAACCTGTATTTAAGAACAATAAACTTGCTCCAATTTTATCAAATGTGGTATGATACCAAGCGTATTGCATCGTTTTATAATTGGCTACTGTATAAGGAGTTTGTATGAGGTTTTCGTTATCAGAGTTATAAGCTAATCCCATATCAAGCTGATGGTTTTCAGGATGAAAAGATACCATTAATGCATCATGGCTTTGTCCTTGTTGCGCCCAATCCATTTCGCCCATAATACGTTGATTATCGTACGAAAGTACTTGACGTCCCATTCTGGCACTCCATTTCTTAGTTAAATCATATTGTGCCCAGGCTTCAAAAACAGCTACACCGTTTGCATCTTTAGTTGCTGTTGTTGCAACATCTCCCCAGGTTTTGGTGTTCTGAAAAGTCAATTTTACAGTTAACTGATCTTGCTTGTAATTAAAATTTAATCTTGAACGTTGTGAGATTTGAGAAGTTCCTTCCTGGCCTTCTTTTAGAAGTGATTTATATCCGTTTCTATATTCAAAACGGGGTCTCACTTGTAAATTTACGTCTAATTCCTGCGCTTGAATGTCAAAACTTATCCCTACTAATAGCAAGAATAGAATTATGCTTAATTTTTTCATAATTGGTTTGTTTGTATTTGGCTAAATTATAAGAAAAGTAGTCTTTTTTTTATGATAAAAATCATATTTGCAGTTTTATTTTATCTAATACGTGTGTGTTTTTAAATCATTGTCTGTCAATTAGTTTTGATAGTATAGGTTGCTTTTCGTTCATTATTTTTGTTATAGTATAATGCATCCATATCAGGCAAATTGCTGATAATAAAAGGATAAAGATCCATGAACTCGACCAGATTCCGGTTGCGGTGAGCAAATATCCGAAAATAATTGGACCAAAAAAACCTCCTAAACCACCAATCATTCCTACCATTCCACCAACGACTCCAACTTCTGTAGGGAAATATTCAGGAATATGTTTGTAAACCGCCGCTTTTCCAATTCCCCATGAAATCCCGATAAGAATCACCAAAACTAAGAAAACCCACATATTGGCATCAAACTTAATTACCGTAATTCCTTTGGCAAGCAATTCTTTCTTTTTTACCGTTTGGTTTTGCTCTACTACAACTTGCTGCCATGAGGTTTTGGTTGGGAAAATCGCGTTTTCATTTTCATTCTCTTTTCTTTGAGCTACAGCAAAATCAGTATCTCCAATTTTAATTTTTTCGTTTGAAACAGCAGTTATTGTTCCTTTCTTAGTGGCTAAAACTCCCGGTCCGGTTGTTGTAATTTCCATTTTCGGAATCATTAATAAAGCACTTAATATAACCGATGAACTCAAAACCCAATACATGACTTTTCGTGCTCCAAATTTATCCGATAAATAACCGCCAAAAGCTCTTATTACGCCAGATGGTAAACTAAAAAGTGTAGCAAACAATCCGCCCATAACCAGACTCGTTTGATAAACGTTCATGAAATTCGGTAAAAGCCATTGTGAATAAGCAACAAAACATCCGAAAACTAAAAAGTAATAAGCTCCAAAACGCCATACTCTGGCACATTTTAAAGATTGAAGCATTTGAGAAACAGTTTTGGTATTGTTCTCTAGTTTTTTGTTTGTGGCAAAAATTAAAAAGGCAATCCCAATAATAACTAAGGCAATTGCATAAATAACAGGAAGTATTTTCCAGCCATTTTGAGGATCATTTAAAGAAAAATGATTCAATAATGATGGCGCTAAAAAGGTTGTGATTGCAGCTCCGGCATTTCCCATCCCAAAGATTCCGAGCGCTCGCCCTTGCCATTCTTTTGGATACCAAATTGAGGTATAACCAATTCCGACAGCGAAACTAGTTCCAACCATTCCGAATAAAAAACTTAATACCGCAAACGTTAAAAAGCTATTGGCATAAGGCAATAAGAATAACGGAATAGAGCAGAGTAGGAGTAAAAGCGAAAAAACATATTTGCCGCCAAATTTGTCGGTGAGAATACCAATTGGTAAACGCATAATTGAACCTGTCAAAATAGGAATCCCTAATAGCCAGCCAACTTGTACAACGCTCCAATGAAAAATGCCATTGTCTACTAAAAAAGTTACCAATACACCGTTTAATGTCCAACAAGCAAAACATACGGTGAAGGCTAAAGTATTCAAAAATAAAATCTTGTGTGATTGTGATAAAGAGTTTGTATTTTTCATAGTACTTAGATTTGTTTTACCAAATGTAAATACTTATAAGTATTAATACGTAATTTTATCTAAGTATTTTGTGTTTAAGAAGTAGATTTACCAACATCACAAAATTGATTCTCTATTTTATTAAAATACTATTTTAAAAGGCGATTTTTATCGTTTATACAGAATTATAAAAGTGAATATTCTGTTGCTTTGTTCGAAAGTTCCATCAAATTTTTTACTTTCAGCTTTTTCATCAGGTTAAAACGGTGCACTTCGGCAGTTCGTTTGCTAATTTCCAGAGCTTCAGCGATTTCTTTATTACCTTTTCCGGATAATAAAAGCGTTAGGATTTCTTTTTCTCTTTTGGTAATCATCATTTCTTCGCTTAAATTTTGCTTAGGTTCTAAAGCATTCGAAGAATTAGTGAGCTGACTGATTAATATCGAAGAAATATCTCCGCTGAAATATTTTCCGCCTGCTGCAACAGTATGTAATGCTTTCAGGAACTCTTCTTTACTGGAACCTTTTAGTAAATATCCATCGGCTCCAGCCTTAATAGATTTCAAGACATATTCTTCAGATTCATGCATAGAAAGCATAATAATTTTTACAGTATTATTTTCGCTTCTAAGTTTTTCTACTACCTCGATACCGGTTAAGTTGGGCATACGAATATCTACTATAAGTAAATCAGGTTTGCTGGTTGCTACTACTTCAAGCGCATCAGCTCCATCAATAGCTTCGCCTACAACCTCTATGTTTGCTTCATTCTCCAGTAAAGATTTAATTCCATCTCTTACAAAAACGTGATCATCTGCCAGAACTACTCGAATAGTATTACTCATATATTACTTAATTTTGATTCTCAATTTTTACGTATATTCATCTAAAAAGATTAGGCTAAGATACGTAATTTTTTAAATTAGATAATTTGTCAATTAGAAAATTAGATAATCTGTCAATTAGATAATGAGTGAATTAGAAAATTAGATAATTTGGAATTGGGTGTAGACTTTTGTTTATGTTTCTTTTGAGACACGATGTTGTTGCGATGTTTTGTCATTTCGACTTTAGGAGAAATCACACTAGTAGATTGACAAAGATTGCCAATTTTCTGTAAGGACTTTATATTGTGATTTCTAAACCCGATAGGTTTTTAAAACCTGTCGGGTTTGACGTAAAGTTCTAACAGAGATGACAAGATTGCAGCAAAGTAAATTATCTAATTATCTAATTGCCAAATTATCTAATTAAATAGGTATATTAAAAGTAATCCTCGTTCCTTCGCCAGGAATCGATTTAATGAAAACGCGGCCGTTGATGTATTGGATTCTTTCTTTCATGAACAATAGTCCCATTCCGGATTCGCTGTTGCGTTTTTTATCAACGGTATGTATATCAAAACCTTTTCCGTTGTCGTCAACAATAATGCTTAGGAGTGTATCGCTATGTGAAAGTTGCACAATGATATGCGAAGATTCAGCATATTTTATGGCATTGTTGATCGCTTCCTGAGTCAAGCGGTAAATATTAATTTCGATTAAAGAATCTAAACGTTGGTTAAAGTCGGTTTTGTTGTAAAAAAGGATCTCTTTTCCAGTAAGTTTAGAAAGTTCCTGTGTAAGTTTTGCCAATGAAGAAACGATACCGTGATCGCTTAATTCCGGAGGCATTAAATTAAAAGTTGCGGTGCGGACGCCTTTGATAATATCTAAAGAGAGTTTCTTTAGATATTCTATTTTTTGCGCTGCTTTTTCTTTATCATCCAGATTAATACTTTCTAAACTAAATTTTAATCCGGTAAGCATTTGCCCAATTCCGTCGTGAATTTCTTTAGCGATTCGGTTTTGTTCGTTTTCCTGATTTTCGACAATTTTGCTTGAAATAATTTTTTGCTGATTGATTTTTTCGGTGCTGTTTTCGATGTTCAAACGTTCCACTTCGCGTTGTGCTTTTTTGCGTTCAGTGATGTTGAAACAAACTATTAAAAGTTCCAATTCGTCTTTTTTTATCATTACCGGAACCATCGATAAATCTAGCCAAATTGTTTGTGCTTCTTTATTAACGATTTTGATTTCGCCTTGCCAGCCGCTGCGTTGTTTTTCGAATATAATACGGTCAATATTAAGCTGTTCTTTTTCGTCAGTCGTTAAAATTTCTGAGAATTTTTTATTGGATGAAAACTTGGTATAATTTAAAAGTTTGGCAAATTTTTCTCCAACATGAATAATCGAACCATCGGGAGCAATACGGCAATAAAGCAGCGTATTTTCCATGGCATAATTAAGTGATTTTAATTCTTTTACCGAGTTTTCCTTGATTTCGCTAATGATTTCTGTGTCATAAGCAAGTTTTAAGGCCTTCTTTTCAGAAGATAAAAGTTTGGCAATAAGTTTCTCGATTTTTTTATTGGTTGGTTTAAAAATGAAGAAAAATTCCAGAAGTAAAACAAATAAGGTGAAGGCAAAAATCCAATATTCTATTTTGCGTTGTTCGGTAACTTTTTCGTGCGCTTCGAGATCATATTGCGTTACAATTTGATTCATTTTCGAAAGAAAAACACCTTCGTTTTGCAGAATTATTTGTACCAGTTTTTGATTTTTAGTGCTATCATTTTTCTGTTCTAAATTCAATAGAAATAAATCAGTAGTTTCTGAAATAGTGCTAAAAACAGGATTTATTTCTGAATATAATGTATTCAGTGTTTCGCTTTTTTCTTTTGGAAAAGTCAAACTATCACTGCCATTTTCCAAAGCATTTTGAGTCGTTTTCCAAAGTGATAAAACTTCTTTTAAATGCGAAATTTGTTTTGGCAAGGCTTTATCAGAAACATAATGCAGGATCAAAACTTCTTTGACAATCTTCTGGCTCAGCATTCTTTGCTTTCCGGAAATATTGATGATTTTTGAATCGCTTAATTGCTGATTTAAGTTATACTGAACTAAAACCTGACTTGCAATTATAGTTACAGCAATAGTAAGAAGTGCAAAAAAATACAGTCGGCGTAAATTTTTGAAAGTAATTTTATCGGCAGCTTCCTGATTGCTTTTTTTCATTCGAAGATAATATCTGTCTTTTTTCGGAAAATGTAATTCGCTTTTAGTTCCTTTTATAAAACCAATTTACAATCCTAAAGAAGCTTTTATTAGGTTTAAGTTTTCTACAGAATACTTGATTTTTAAGGCTTCCTGATGCCCTTTGTCTGACATTTTATCCCAGGTTTTTTTGATGATATTTTTTAATTTTTCCTCGTCGTGTTTATGCACAAAAGGATCTAAATAATATTCTAAAAACACCAAACAAATTACATCTTCTAGTAATTGGGTTTCGGCATCTTTTTTAAGTAATTTCTTTTCGATTAAAAACGAAACGCGATCTATAAATTCCGGGCTGTATCCTGCTTTTTCTAAGATTGTGGCAGTAGTTTTGGCGTGAAATTTTTTAAGTTCTTCTCTCCATTTCAAATAACCTACGCGATCCATAGGGTAGGATTCTCGTGCTACTTTCCATCGGCAAATGTGTTGTGCTTTTGAAGCGATCTGAATTTCTTCAGAAGCTTTTGGTTCAAACTGCATCAGTTTTTCGTACATCCTGTTCGAATACAATAATTCCTTAGGATATTCGGTTTTTTGGTCGATTTCGATATTTGGATCCTGTGCGTTTTCGGCATCTATCCACTCGCTGGCTTTTTGAAAAGGTGTGTTCATTTTTTTGGTAGAATAATAGATCTCAAATATACGTAATTAGTAGAAAAGTCGAAAGTGGAAAGTTGAAAGTGAGATGAAATAAGCAAGAAGCAAGATGATAAAGTTTTTCAAATCTTGCTTCTTGCTTCTTAAAAGTCTAGTCTATAAAGCCAACAAATACTTCGTCTTCAATGACTTTAATTGGATAGGTTGCAATTTTTAAATCGTCATCTCCATTTAGGTTAGAACCATCAACAAGTGAAAAAGTTTTTTTATGCATCGGGCACGCAATTTTGGGGATATCATCTGTCGATCCGGTCATGCCTCTCGCCAGAACCATTTCCATTTTATGCGGACAGGCATTTTGGCAAGCGTACCATTCGTTGCGGCGTGCAAAATTAAAAATGGCAATTTGTTTGTTTTTGTATTTGATGCAGCCGCCACGATTGGTTGGGAAATCTTCTACTTTTCCGGCTTTGAACCAAATTGTTGCATCACTTGGGTGAACGGTTTCATATTGATTTAAGATTTCTTCCATTTGATTCAAATTTTAGTTTCCTGTTTCTTATCCCTCTTTTTACAATCAAGAGAGTTATGATGGCGCAGTAAAAAAGAGGGTAAGAGGACAGCAAACGTGAGTGATATTTTTTTTCTTTTTTTTTGGAGCTGAATTTTGTCTAGATTGAAAATTGCTCGTAAAGACGCAAAGGCGCTAAGTTTTTTTCTTTAAGTTTTTATAATTTGACTTTGCGACTTTGCGAGATTAAAACAACTTTTTTAAGTCCATGCTTTCGGCATTTTTTGATCTCTTAACGGAACAAAAACAACATTATCATCTTTCTCTTCAGAGTTTACAAAATGGTTGAAACGTTTTAATAATCTTGGTTTTTCGAGAACTTGTTTCCACTCGCATTCAAACGTGTTTACCAAAGTCTGCATTTCAGCTTCAAGCGTTTCGCAGATTCCTAAAGAGTCTTCGATGATAACTTCTTTTAAATACTCTAAACCACCATCTAGTTTTTCTAACCATGTCGCAGTTCTAACCAACGGACCTGCCGTGCGGATGTAATACATTAAGAAACGATCCATGTATTTGATAACAGTTTCTTTATCTATTTTTTCGGACAATAAAACAGCGTGTTTTGGATTTGCTCCACCGTTTCCGCAGATGTATAAATTCCAACCGCCTTCGACAGCAATCAATCCGAAATCTTTTCCTCGGGCTTCTGCACATTCACGAATACAAGCCGAAACACCACCTTTTAGTTTGTGCGGAGAACGGATTCCTTTGTATCTGTTTTCTAATTCTATGGCAAATCCGGCACTATCGTCCATTCCGTAGCGGCACCATGCATTTCCAACACAGCTTTTTACGGCACGAAGCGATTTTCCGTAAGCATGACCACTTTCAAAACCATTATCAATTAATATTTTCCAGATTTTTGGTAAATCACTTAAATGTGCTCCAAATAAATCTACACGTTGTGCACCGGTAATTTTGGTATATAGATCAAATTGTTTGGCAACTTCTCCAATAACTATTAATTTCTCGGCAGTAATTTCTCCTCCGGCAACTCTTGGTACTACAGAATAGGTTCCGTTTCGTTGAATATTAGCCAAAAATCTATCATTTGTATCTTGTGTAGTTACGTGTTTGTTTGCCGTATCATTATATATACTGGAGAAAATCGAAGCCACAACAGGTTTACAAACTTCGCAGCCGTCACCTTTTCCGTGATGATCAATTACGTCGTAGAAATTTTCGTATTTATTGATTTTAATTAAGTCAAATAATTCTTGTCTGGTATAAGAGAAATGTTCGCAAATGACATCTTTTACTTCTTTTCCTAATGATTTTTGAGTGGCTTTAACCAAATCAGAGACCATTGGTTTACAGCCTCCACAGCCCGAAGTTGCTTTGGTGTGTTTTACAACATCTGAAAAATTCGAACAGGTTTCATCCAGAAGAGAACAACAAATAGAACCTTTAGTTACATTTTCGCAAGAACATATTACGGCGGTATCCGGCAAATCAAGAACGCTTCCTAAGCTAGAACCTTCAGAGCCGTCTCTTGAACCTAAGATTAGATCTTCTGGATTTTTAGGCAAAGCCATTGCATTGCTGAAAATCTGGAAAAGCGAATTATAATCACTTGAATCTCCTACCAAAATCCCACCTAATAAGGTTTTAGAATCTTTGGTAACGTTGATTCTTTTGTAAATTCCGCTTAATTTATTCTCATAAATAATCGCGGTTACATTGTCATTTTCGACAAAAGGATCACCAAAACTCGCAACTTCAACACCAATTAACTTCAATTGTGTCGACATATCGATGGTTTCTCTCATGGTTTTAGAACCATTTAAGATTTGCTCAGCGGCAACATCTGCCATTTCGTAACCAGGAGCAACAAGTCCGTAAATGTTTTGATTGTATAAGGCAACTTCGCCAATAGCAAAAATAGAAGGATCTGATGTTTGCATTTGATTGTTTACCACAACGCCGCCTCGCAAGCCAACTTCAAGTCCTGAAACTCTGGCTAATTCATCACGAGGTTTAATTCCGGCAGAAATAACCAACATGTCAACTTTTAACAATTCATTATCGGCAAACATCATTCCCGTTATCGATTCTTTTCCATCAATATATTGAGTTGCTTTGTTAAGATGAATACCAATATTAAGCTCTTCGATTTTAGATTGCAGCATATCGCTTGCACCTTTGTCTAATTGTCTTGGCATTAATCGTGGTGCAAATTCAACCACGTGAGGATTTAATCCTAAATCGCGAACTGCTTTAGCAGCTTCCAGTCCTAATAATCCGCCACCTAAAACGGCTGCTTCTGAGGCACCTTTTTGCTTTATTTTTTTGGCGTAAGCCATTATTGCATCCAGATCTTCGATGGTTCTGTACACAAAAACACCTTCTTTTTCTACACCCTCAATTGGTGGTACAAACGCCGATGATCCTGTTGCTAGAACTAAGTAATCGTACGTATGTGTTTTCTCTAAATGTGTATGTATGGTTTTTTCTTCTCTGTTAATATCTGTAATTAGTTCAGAAGTATTCAAAGTAATATCGTTTTCTGCGTACCATTCACTAGTTGATAATGATAAATCATCCGCCGTTTTTCCGCCAAAGTATTCACTTAAATGAACACGATCGTATGCACGTCTGGGTTCTTCACCAAATACGGTAATTTGATACTTTTCTTGTCCTGATTTTGCAATGAACTTTTCGCAAAATTTATAACCAACCATGCCGTTTCCAACTACTATTACTCTAATCATGATTTCTTTAATTAAGTATTACTACGCAAATATAAGTATTTGTACTTATAAAAATACGTAAGTATTGTATTTTTTTGTTAGAAAAATAACAACATGAAATACGTATTTTATCTTAATCTTAGAATTGGTGCGATATTCAGGAGTTTTTTGATGGTATAATTTCTTTTCAAACTGTATTATTTTTCTTAAATTTGAATTAGATCTAAATAAGTATTCTAAAAACTCACTTCAAATTCAGCTTAGTTTTAGATTCTATTTTCAAACAAAATCATTTTAAAAAACGGACTCCATGAAAAAAGTACTTTCATTATTGTTATTATCGTCTTTGATAATTGGTTGTAAATCAGCAGCAACTAAAAGCCCTGATACAAAAGAAGCAACTTCAATGACCAATTCTCCAGAAGATGAAATGATGGTTTACTTTAAAGCGACCGGAAATGAACCTTTTTGGGGATTGAAAATTGGGAGGGAGAAAACGGTTTTTACTTCTTTGATAGAAGGTAAAGAAAATTTGATTTTCCAATCTGTAGAACCAATTCGCGCGATGGATGCTAACGTGAAAATGTATAAATTAAGTAATTCGACGGCAAGCGCTACAGTTACTATTCAGCAATTAGATTGTCAGGACTCGATGTCAGGAATGATTTCGCCATATAAGGTTTCAATCGAAATTAAAAATAACTCAGATCTTGCCTCTAAAAAAATTGAGGGTTGCGGAAAATATATTACAGATTATCGCTTACATGATATTTGGGTTCTGGAAGAACTAAAAGGTTATAAAGTTTTTGCAACAGATTTTCAAAATGAATTGCCCCGAATCGAAATTCATGCGGAAGAAAATAGATTTATGGGATTTGGCGGTTGTAATTCTATAACCGGAACGATATTCTATGAGAAAGATTTGCTGAGATTTACCAATACGGTTTCTACTCTTATGGCTTGTGCTCCAGGTAATAAAGAAGATCAGTTTATAAAAGCGCTTCAAAGTACTACAACATATTCAATAGGAGATAATAGATTAACGCTTTCAAATCCGTCCGGGAAACTTTTGGTTCTAAGAAAAGTAGATTAGTTTCGTGAGGCTAAAAGATGTCTTATAATGCTTTAAAAATGACATATAGGTTTCTTATTAGATTTAGAGTCTAAATAGTTTTGTAAAATAATATTTATAAAATAATTATTTTACATGAAAAGAGTTTTAATGTTGTTTATTGCGGTTTCATTAGTGTGCAGCTGCAAATCTACTAAGGATGCAAATGCGTCAACAGATAGAGTGGGAAGGTCAATTGAAAAGAAAATACAACAAAGTTGGGTTTTAGAAAATTTGAATGGTAAGCCTATTACTGAAAAGGATTTTTCAAGCCTTCCAAAAATCGAACTGAAAGCATCAACTTTTTCCGGTTCTACAGGATGTAATGCAATTAAAGGGAATTTACTTTCTAAAGATGCGGGACAAATTCAGTTTTTGAATTTTACTTCAGAAACTAAAAAATGTGAGGCAAAAAAAGAAGGTGAGTTTGCACAGTTGTTAAAAACTACAACTGGTTATTCTATAGAGAATAATAAATTATTGCTTTCCAACCAGTTTGGGCCAACAATGCTTTTCAAAAAAGGAAATTAAAAAATATCCTAAAAAATAAAAGGCTTCGACTATTATTAGGCGAGGCCTTTTTTATTACAATCTTGTCATCTTCGAGGAACGAGAAATCTCCGCAAGAAACTCCGCAATCTAAATCGCCAATCTTTGTCGAGCTACTTACGAGGATTTCTCGTTCCTCGAAATGACAAATATCACAGAAAAAAAATCTGCGTAAATCCGTGTTTTCGCTTTAGCGAATCAGTTAAATCCGCGTGCCATTTCATATAGTTATTCCAATTCCTTAGGATCTTCCTTTTCTTCTTCAATAAAATCCAGTTCCAGAGCTCTTACCGTCTGAACTGCATTTCCTGCAATACCACGAATCGAGCCGTACATACCTAAAGTATTGTGTACCACTTTTTCGATTTGTTTTTCGCGTTGTTTCCAGATTCTTTGCATTGCTCTTTTTTCGGCATCAAGATCGCCTTGCATTTGAGTAAAACCTTCAACGATTCCTTCTATTTGTAAGCGGAATTCATTGCTAGTTAAAAAATCATACAACATCGACATTTTATCGCCTTTATTTTCCTGTGCCTGAACCGCCTGACTTACCTGAATCAATGACTGACGTAAAACAGCACTTAAACCTTTAAATTCTTCATACGTACAAATCCAGATTCCGTCGCGCATTCCCATACGGTCCAATCCTGCCGGCATAACTTCGGTTACTAAAACCCCGATATTGGCTCTTTTAGTTCTAATATCATTTTTAAATTTCTCAATCCAAGCGGGTTGAAAAGCTTTCGTACGTTTACTTTCATAATAAATAGAACCACAATTTTGTAGTTCACGAGTATTTACAATCTGAAGACAATCGGCACCATTTGCACCTTTTTTAATTTCGTCAATAGTATCTAATGGGAAATTATTTGCCAGCCATTCCTCAATTGCCAATTCCATTACTTCACCTTGCAATTGCATAGAACCTTGTTCCTGCTTGCGTTTCATTTCTTCAATCAGTTTTTTTTGATCGTCAGATTGTTTTTGGTATTCCTTAATTTTAAGTTCGTTTTTTTCTTCTTCCTGTTTACGGATTTTGTCACGTTCGAGAACTAAAGTCTCATTCAATTGTTTTTGAGCTTGAGCTTCGATGGCGTCTTTCATCTCCAGTTTTTCACGCTGAAGTTTAGCAATTTCCCCCTCCATTTTATTGAGTTCGCGAAGTTTCTCTGATTTTTCAGAAAGTTCTTTTTCCATCGCAACCAAACGATCTTTATTTTCTTCGTCTAGTTTCGTTTTTATTTTTTCGGTAATCTCTTTTTCAGCTGTCTTTTTTTCACGTTCTAAACGTTCGGCAAAAAGCTCATTCTCCTGTTTCTTTTTGGCTTCAAATTCGGCTTTGGCTTTCTCGAATTGCTCATTTCTAAGTTCCAATTCTTGTTTTTGAGCATTGGCTTTTTGTTGATATTCTTTACGGATACTATCTTCCAATTGATGTTTTAGAATATCATTTACATCGATTGTAGTTCCGCAGTTTGGACACTGAATTGAAGATTGCTCAGCCATTTTTATTGATTTTATTTAGGTAATGTAATAATCTGCTAAGATATTTAAAAGTTCGTTCTTTTTAGGAAATTAAGCTGTGATAAATTATAACTTTTTGCCATGAATTGCACGAATTTTTACTAATTATTTTTTGTTTCGCTTTAATTGCTATGCGCAATTTAATTCCATTAAGTTTTTAAATTTTACGGATTACCATAAATTTATTAATCGCGCAAAGGCGCAAAGGCGCAAAGTTTTTAAAATATTTTCATGAATAGCCTCCTGCTAAAGCAGGAGGCTATTCAAAAGAGAAGAAAACTTTGCGCCTTTGCGACTTTGCGCGATTTTTTCTAAAAATTAATTCGTGGCAACATTACTTTTTAAAATTCAACAAAAAAGCAACAGCAGATTTTGTGATTTCGGAATCGTCTTCTCGTGAAGTGATTAACGAAACATCAGTATATAAATTGACTTTCTTTAATTCGACAAAATCTATTTCCGGATCCTGATTGTTTTTGGCAATATTAGACGGAACAATCGAAATTCCTAATCCATTTTTGACCAATTGTACAATCGAATTGATATTGTTGGATTCGTGAACGACTTTTGGCGTAAAGCCATAAAAAGCGCAAAGCTCTAATAAAACTTCATGATAATGCGGTGCATAGTCTTTATTGAAAAACACAAAAGTTTCGTCTTTCAGATTCGGAATTTCTTCTTCTGAATTAATTTGAATCGAACTTTTATTGTAGACTACCGAAAATCCATCCTGAAACCACAATTGCGATTTTATTTTGGGCGACTTTATGGGAGAACGAATAATTCCTAATTCAATTTTTCCTTGTTCTAAAGCTGAAATTTGTTTTGTTGTTGAGATTTCAAAAAGTTTGAAATTGACATACGGAAATTGCTCTTTCAGATGTTTTATTAATTCTGAAATTACGGTTGAATAAATAGAACTGATATAAGCGATTCTGAAATCACCAGAAGTATTTTCGGCTATTTTCTTTGTTTTTAATGTAATGTGTTCGAGATTCTGAAAAAGTTCTTTTACTTCTTTTTCGAAATATTTTCCGGCTTCAGTCAATTCGACTTTTTTATTGTTTCGGTTAAATAAACGTGCCCCAACTTCTTCTTCGAGTTCGATAATTTGTCTGCTCAAAGGAGGTTGAGAAATAAAAAGTTTTTCAGCAGCTTTGGTAAAGTTTAATTCTTCGGCTACAGCCAAAAAATATTTCAAGTGACGTAATTCCATAAATACCTATTAAGTATTGATAATTGATAAAATTAGTATTTTTGAAGTATATATGAAATAGGTACTTTTGAAAAAAAATGTTCACGCAGATTCTGAAGATTTAAGCAGATAAGCGCAGATTTTTATTTACATTATAGAGATTTAAAAAGAAATCATTTTAAATCTGCCCTAATCTGCAAAATCTGCGTGGAAACCTAAAACAAAAAACTATGAAAAAATCAACTATTGAAGAAATAAGAGAACGTTTTGATAATGATGTCGAACGATTTTCGAATTTAGAAACTGGGCAGGTTGCTACAATCGATGCGACAATTTCTTTAGAATTAATAACTGAGGCTTCTAAGAGAATTGCTCCAAATGCAGTGAATGTTTTGGATATTGGCTGTGGAGCGGGGAATTATACTTTGAAAATGCTTTCTAAAGTTCCGAATTTGAATTGCACTTTGGTCGATTTGAGTTTGCCAATGTTGAACAAGGCTTTCGAAAGAGTTTCTGCAGCAACAAACGGAAAGGTAGAAGTGAAGCATGGCGATATTCGTGAAGTAAATTTAGAAGAAGGTCACTTTGATATTATTTTGGCGGGAGCAGTTTTGCATCATTTGAGAGACGATGAAGATTGGGAAACGACTTTCACGAAAATATTCAAATTATTAAAACCGGGCGGATGTTTTATGATTTAGGATTTAATAACTCAGGATACTGAATTGTTGAATGAATATACGTGGCAGCGTTATGGTGATTATTTGGAAGGAATTGGTGGTGCCGAATATCGTCAGAAAGTATTGGATTATGTAGAGAAAGAAGATTCTCCAAGATCTATGAATTATCAATTAGACTTGATGAAAAAAATTGGTTTTACAAGCGTTGAAATCTTACACAAAAATATGTGTTTTGGCGCCTTTGGCGGAGTTAAATAATTTAAAAGTTAGCCACGAATTACACGAATTTTCACTAATTATTTTTTTTAATGAAGAAAATTGTAACGAACGTAATTTGATTAGATTCTTATAAAAGTTGTCTCAAAAAGACAGCTTTTTTTTATTGTTATTAGGTGTTTGAGAGATAATTAAGGAATTGAAACTAGATAATATACAATTGTTTTACAATAAGATAATATCGATTTTTTGTTTTGTGATTAAATATTTTTATAAAAATTATATTATCGAAAATGATCGTGAGAGGAAGCGGGTTTTTAGCCGAATTTTTTAATTGGTTGTTTGATACTATTGTTTTTAAACTAACAACTAACAAAAACCTATTATTTTGAAAAAAACCTACTTTTTTACAGCAGTTTTTCTGCTGCAATTTTTCGTGTCCTTTGGTCAAAACCAAAACCCCATAGGATGCGGTACTCATTTATCTCAAAAGGAAGAAGCTGCTTTTGCAAAATCCTTATCGAAGATTAAAACCTGGAAAAAAAGCAATACAAAGAGATCTGCTGCAACTCCTTACATTATTCCGGTGGTGTTTCATATTCTCGCAGATGGAACAAATATCAATAATGTGTTTACCAAAGAACAAATGAAATGCAGAATTGATGATGCATTGGTGACGGTTAACAAAGATTTTAATGGTTTGTTTCCGGAATACGCAACTACAGATCCGCGTTTTGATGCGGTTAAAAGTAAATTGAATATTCAGTTTGTTTTGGCAACCGTTGATCCGGATGGAAATCCTCTTGAAATTGCTGGTTTAGATTGGCATCGTGAGGCGCATATCGTTGATGGATATGATAACAGAATTTATGACTATATATGGTATGGCAAAAATAATCGCTATTATCTGGATGTTTTGGTTGTCGATGAGCCAAATACTGGACAAGGATCTGTTGGTTCGGGACATGCATTTTTGCCAATTCAGGATGCGATTCCGCGTGTTGCTTACAATCACAGGTATATAGGAAGTACTTGTGGCTCTAATGCCAGTGCTACTTTTGCAAAAGTAATGACGCATGAATTTGGTCATTATTTTGGTTTAAAGCATACTTTTCAGGACGATTGTGATCCTGTTAATGACGGAATGGCTGATACGCCTCCAACTAAAGTTGCTGAAGGCTGTGCCAGAAATGTATTGAATAGCTGTGGTGTTTATGCCAATGCCGAAAATCACATGGATTACAATACTAATTGTCAGAATATGTATACCAAAGATCAGACGAATGCAATGACGTACTGGTTAGATGATATGACGGTTGCCAGTTATCCGAGAGGCGTATTGTGGCAGCAAAGTAATCTGAGTTCAGTTGGGGTAATTGAGGCGGCTCCAGTTGCTAATTTCAGTAGCAATACTACGGCTATTTGTTCGGGAAAAACAATTGCTTTTAAAGATCTTTCTTTAGGATTACCTACTTCCAGAGTATGGACTTTTGAAGGTGGAAGCCCTGCAACTTCTACAGCGGCAAATCCGGTTGTTACTTATAACACATCTGGAAAATACAAAGTAACATTGGAGGTTACAAATTCTCTAGGAACGAATATAAAACAAGTCCTGAATTACATTGAAGTAGATCAAAGATCAGGTGTGAATTTAGTTGAAAACTTTAGAGGTTCTTTTCCTCCTGCTGGTTGGGAAATTATAAATCCTGATAATGGATTAACATGGGAAAAACGAAATGGAGTAGGGCACAATGATACTTCATGTATGATTATGAACAACGCAGATAATGCTGTAGTTGGTGCTTTGGATTATATTAGATTACCTTATCTTGATTTTACCGCGGGGCAAAATAGTCAATTATTTTTTGATGTTGCTTACACAAAATTTGATGATGCAAGTCCTGATGTTTTAAAAGTGCAGGTTTCTACAGATTGCGGACTTACCTGGAATGATGTTTATTCGAAAACGCATACTGTTTTGCAAACTACAGCCGTTCCTACGGCGTTGGCAAATAATTGGATACCGGCTACAGATGCTAACTGGAGAAAAGAAATTGTAGATCTTAGCGCTTATCAGGGAAACAGCAATGTTTCTATCAGGTTTGCAAATGTATCGGGATACGGAACCAGAATTTGGATTGATAATGTAAATGTTGCTATTACACAAGCCGCTACTCCGGTTTCTGATTTTGCTTCGGCAGTAAGAGGTACTCGATGCAGCAGTGTTACGGCTCCTTTTTTGGATGTTTCAACAGGAAATCCTACTTCTTGGTCTTGGTCTTTTCCCGGAGGTACACCAGCAAGTTCTACAGCTAAAAATCCAATAGTAACTTATAGTTCGCCAGGTTCTTTTGCAGTAACACTTTCTACTACAAATGCAAACGGTGCAGGAACTACTGTTACTAAAAACAATTTTATAAACGTTGTTGATCCGGATAAGATTTCTTATACCGAAGGTTTTGAAGGTTCTTTTCCTCCTGCTGAATGGGAAATTGTTAATGCTGATAATAAATTAACTTGGGAGAAACGTTCCGGCGTTGGACATAATTCTTCGTCATGCATGATTATGAATAATGCGGATAATAGTAAGGTTGGAGAGATAGACGAAATTATTCTGAAACCTGCTGATTTATCTGTTGGAATAACTGATTTTTCATTCGATGTTGCTTATGCTAAATTTGATGCCCAAAGTCCGGACGTTCTTGAAATTCTGGCTTCAAAAGATTGTGGTCTTACTTGGGAAAGTGTTTACTTAAAGACACATACTGAATTAGAGACTTTTGTGAGTACTGATCCAAATAATTGGGTTCCAACTTCAGATTCCCATTGGAGAACAGAAAGGGTGTTATTATCAAACTTTAAAGGACAATCGAATGTTTTGTTTAAGTTTAAAAACACTTCAGGATACGGTTCTAGAATATGGATTGATAATGTAAAATTCACGTTTGATAGTAAAGAAACTCCATTTTCGGAATTTGTAGTAGAAAACGAGAGATTGTGCAGTGATTTGCCAATTGCTTTTAAAGACAATTCAACAGGAGAACCTGTTTCATGGTCATGGTCATTTCCGGGTGGTACGCCTGCAACTTCTACAAGTAAAACTCCTGCTGTGATTTATGACAGTCCGGGAACTTACAATGTGACTTTAACGGCTTCTAATTCTTATGGAGCTGGATCTACAATGTTAAAAACTGGTGTAGTGATTATAAAAGGTAAAAATAGTGTTCCGTTTTTAGAAAATTTTGAAGGAAGTTTTCCTATTCAGGATTGGGAAATTAGTAACCCTGACAAAGACGCCATAACTTGGGAAAAACGTTCTGATGCTGGTAAAGGTGATTTGTCTTGCATGATTATTAATAATGCCGATAATCCAACGGGTAAGGTAGATGAGTTGATTTTGAAGTCAATGGATTTTTCTACTTCTTCGACTCCATTTTTATACTTTGATCTGGCTTATACACAATATTTAAATGCGTTTGATCCAACTCCTGCGCCTGATCATATTGATATTGCGGTGTCTTCAGATTGTGGTGTTACGTGGACCAATGTGTATTCTAAAAATCAATTACAATTACAAACTGTTTCACCGGCAATTCAGGATGATCCTGCAACAACCGCAACAAATGAAACGAATGATTGGATTCCGACCAAAGATTCTGATTGGAGAGCAGAGAAAATTGATTTGAGTTTGGTGAAAAATCAAAAGAGTGTTTTGATTAAATTCAAAAATACTTCAGGATATGGAACCAGAATTTGGTTTGATAATTTAAAAATTGATAATGGACCAAATTTAGCTGTAGCTAAACCTAAAAAAGCACTAAATACTTTAGCAGGAGTTCAGGTTTATCCAAATCCGTCCAGTAATGTGTTTTATTTGAAAACATCATCTTCTACAGATGATTATACTGTTACGGTTCATAGTGTTGAAGGAAAATTGATTTATACAGAAACTTTCTCAGGTGAAAACGATAGTGATAAAGCTATTAATTTATCAGGTAAAGCAAAAGGTGTTTATTTTCTTAATGTAACTTCTTCAAATAAGAAATCTTATGTTCAGAAAATAATAAAGAAGTAATTCATAAACTTTTATAAAAGAGAAAGAGACTGTATTTGTTGAAGATACAGTCTCTTTTGTATTTAATAGATTTTATGAAGCTATTATTCGATTTCAGAAACGTCTTTTGCTTTTGGTGCAGAAAATTTATTTTTAAAATCGAAAACCAATTCCGAAGCTCCGTTTTGTTGTAAATAGTCTAGTTTTTCAACTGCTTCTTCAAGTGTTGGAATATGTCCTTTTGGAATCCACCACATTGCTGTAGCTGCTTTTCCAAATTTTTGAAACCATTCTTTACGGCGTTTTAAAAAGTCACTGTGAAAAGTTTTGTACATATAATGTTCTAATGTTTCAATGTTTTCCCAAACCGAAACATTTACAATTATCTGTTCGTCATTATAAGGATTCAGATTTGTAGCGTTATAACTATCGTCTTTTAATCTCCAAACAAATCCGTCACTTTTTTCGGCTAATGTATTGATGAGATCTAAATTGTCTACAAATTCTTTCATGATCGGATCGTTGATGGTGATTCCTTTCATTTTGGCAATGTTAATTTCGGCAAGATGATAATTGCTCATATTGGTATGGTTTTGAATAGGAGGCAAGTTAGTTTTTTTGAAATAATTTTAAAAGTATAATAGTAACAATACCTTTTTTTAATGTGAAAAATTGACAAAACAAAAAAAAAGCCCCGTTAAGGGCTTAATGTTGCTATAAATAGAAAAACAAATTAAATTATGTCAACAACAATTTTTCCAACTGAAGAACCGTCGCTTACCGCTTTATGAGCTTCTATTGCATTGTTTAAAGTGAATTTTCTAGGATCTAAAATTGGTTTTAGTTTTCCTTCTTCGATTAGTTTTGTGGTTTCTCTTAAAATATCTCCGTGATGTTTTCTACCTTCATTTCCAATCATTGGATGTAGAACAAAAACACCATGTAAACTTGCCGAACGTAGCGAGCTTGTTGCTAAAGTATGCGTTCCGAAAGCATAACAGCTTGCAATTTGCCCATAATGACGAATGGCTTTAAACGAATCGTCAAGAGATTGACCGCCAACGGTATCGTAAATGATGTCAAAACCTTTTCCGTCTGTATATTGATTTACATAATCTTCAACAGTTGCAGTTTTGTAGTCAATTGGTGTTGCTCCAAAATCTTTTACAATGTCAGCTTTTTGAGAAGAAACGGTTGCATAAACATCGGCACCAAGATTTTTAGCAAGCTGGACTACCATGTGACCAACTCCGCCAGCTCCGGCATGAACCAAAACTTTGTCGCCTTTTTGTACTTTGGCTCTGTCAATTAAACCTTCCCAAGCGGTAAGCAATACTAACGGAATTGCTGCGGCTTCTCTCATCGTTAGATTTTTTGGTTTTATTGCCAATAAATCAGCATCGACAGCGGTATATTCTGCTAAAGTTCCCTGAACTCCTAAAACTCCTCCGGCAAGTCCGTAAACTTCGTCGCCTACTTTAAAGTCAGTAACGCCTTCGCCAATTTCTTCGATAACGCCTGCAAGATCAGTTCCTAAAATGGCCGGTAATACCGGCGATGCGTAAGGCGAAAGTCCTAATCTGATTTTATTGTCGATTGGATTTACGCCGCTTGCGTGTATTTTTACTAAAACTTCTCCTTTTTTTGGAGTTGGTTTTGCTGTTTCTGTGGTTACAAAATCAGATTCGTATGTGTTTGTGAAAAGTGCTTTCATTTTTTTTGATTATAATATTTGAACCGTTTTGTAAACCAGAATTGGTGCTGCAACGAGAGTTTCGCTTTTAGCAACGAAATCAAGTAAATATGGTTGGTTGTTGTGTATGTCAAGACCTGGCTGATCTTTCCATTCTTCCCAAATAATGAAAACATTTTCAGTATGGTGAAGGTCGTAACGAACGCAAGCAGCTTCTTTTCTGGTTTCGGTAACCAAATGATTTAACATGCTTTGAACTTGTTCTATATTTTCGGGTTTGCTTTTGAAAATTGCTGTAATTGAGATCATAATTGTGAAAAGTTAAAGGTTAAAAATTAAAAGTTTTTTCTAGGTGCTTCGTGTAGTTTTCCTTAAAAATGTCAATATTTTCGGCAGTTGCACCTTTTTCAACGTCGTGGAAATGGAAGCCGTCTAATTTTTCCATACCTACAAATTTATTCATTTTATGGAAACCAAACATAACTCCGTCATCTACAGATGTTTCTTCGAAGAATTCTCTCGGAATTGTAAAAGCAGTTGCAGGCGCATTCCAGCTTGTGGTAAGCATATATTTACGTCCGTGTAATTGCCCGCCGGTTCCGTAATTAATGTCCGGATTTGTTCTGGTTCTTCCGTCGCTTTTGTAAATTCCTTTTTGATGTCCGGCTGTAAAAACGTCATCGATGTATTTTTTGAAAAGGTTTGGCAACTGAAACCACCAAACTGGTGTATGATAAATTACTGCATCTGCCCAAACAAATTTTTCTACTTCTTCGTCCAAATCAAAGTCTTGTTTTATATCCGTTGTTTTTATTTCGTAATTTTTACTTTTTAAGTATTCGATTGTCCAATCGGTAACGGTTTGGTTGAATTGTCCGCCTGAATGCGCGAAATTTTGACTGCCGTTGATAATAAATATTTTTTTCATAATTGTATGTTCTTATGAATTCGTGATGTGTGAGGGATAGAGGCGGTATCCTTTTGTGAAGTGAAACGGAACAAAAGATATAGCCGAAAGCCCGACCCCGCTTTTTCTGCGGGGTCACACCCAAATTATTCTTCTTATTTTAATTTTGAAATTGCTTGATTAATGAAATCTAATTCAGAAATTGATAAATCAAAATCCATTGTTTTTGCATTCGAAATTGCTTGTTCGGCGTTTCTTGCTCCAGCTAAAACAATTGTGATTCCTTTTTGTAAAGTGGTCCAGCGTAAAACCAATTGTGAAATCGAAATGTGTTTTGCGTTGGCTAATGAACTTAATTCTTCGACTAAAGTTTTTACTTTTTGAAGATCAAATTGTCCAAAATATCCATTTCTATGATCGTTGTCTTTTAGTTTACTGTCTGTGAAATATTTTCCGGTCAATAAACCTCTTTCCATTGGGCTGTAAGCAATGATTCCGATATTTTCTGCAATTGTTAGCGGAATTAAATCGGTTTCGATATTGCGATTCAACATACTAAACGGAACTTGGTTTGAAGCTAATTGTATTGTTTTTTGTGCTTCCTGAATTTGTGCTGGGCTATAATTACTAACTCCGGTGGCTCTGATCTTTCCTTGTTGAATAAGGGCTTCCAAAGCTTCCATTGTTTCTTGAATTGGAGTAGTGGAGTCTGGCCAGTGAATTTGTAATAAGTCGATATAATCTGTTTGAAGACGTTTTAAACTTTCTTCGACTTCTTTTATGATATTTGTTTTTGAAGAGTATTTGTAAACCGGGATTTTCTTTCCGTTGTCTTCGGCGTCAAAAAAGAATTCTCCTTTTCCGTTATTGCTTCCGTCCCAAACAAGGCCAAATTTAGTCAACAATTGTACTTTTGATCGATCTTGGGTTTTTAAAGCTTCGCCAATCATTTCTTCGCTTAAACCAAATCCGTAAAAAGGAGCGGTGTCAATTGTGGTTACGCCGTGATCGATTGAAGCATGAATTGAAGCGATTGAATCTGCTTTTTCGTTTCCGCCCCACATATTTCCGCCAATGGCAAATGCGCCGTATGTAATAGTTGATAATTCGAGTTCGCTATTGCCTAATTTTCTATATTCCATAATGTTGTATTTTGATGCTTAAAATTTGTTTGGCAAAATTATACCATATTTATGAGTATAAAGTTGTATATATTTGTCTTTTTTATGTAAATTTGCAACTTCAAATAATATCAGCATTATGAAAAAAGAAAATTTATACGAGCCTTTTACGGTTTCTTTTGAAACTCTGGATGAATATCCGGATGTTGGAGATCGTCATAATTTTTTTGAATTGGTTTATATTTTAGATGGAACAGGAAGGCAGTGTATCAATAAAAATGTATTTGAATATGATGCCGGACATATGTTTTTATTAACGCCTGAGGATTGTCATAATTTTACGATTGAGAGCAAAACGAAATTTTTCTTTTTGAGATTCAATGATATTTATTTGAAAAACTCAAGTTTGCAGAATGAGAATATTCAGCGTTTAGAATATATTCTCCAAAATGCAAATCATCAGCCGGGTTGTATCTTAAAAAATGATGCCGATAAATGTCTGGTAAAAGTGATGGTGGAAGCTATGATCCGTGAACATCAGGACAAAGATGTTTATAATAAAGAGTTGATTCAACAATTGGTAAATACTTTGATTATTGTTGTTGCCAGAAATATTGCCAAGTATTTGCCGGAGCAGGTAAATATTGGTTGTGAAGCGAAAGCAATGGATATTTTGCAATATATCCAAAACAATATTTATTATCCTGAAAGAATTAAAGCGGAATCTCTTAGCGAGTATTTCGGAATTTCGAACACCTATTTAGGTCGTTATTTTAAGAAACATGCTAACGAAACGATGCAGCAATACATCAGTAATTATAAAACGAAACTGATTGAACACCGTTTGCAATTTAGTGATAAACGTATTAATGAAATTGCGTATGAATTTGGCTTTACGGATGAAAGCCACTTTAATAAATTCTTCAAGAAACAGAGAGGGAATAGTCCTTCGGAGTTTAGGAAAGTTATACGTATTAGTGCGTGAAATTAGCATGCGAATGACGCGGATTCGCAAGCGAAAACACGGATTATTGCGGATTTTTTATTCTAGATTAAATGGATAAATGATTCTTAATCTGTGGTAAATTGTGAAAGTAGTGTTTTAAATTATCTTCTTGATCACACGTAGTTTGTGTGTGTGTTTGTTTAATTCTGGATTGTAAATTCCTAAGTGATCTAAACGGTCAATGCGAACTTTTCCACTTGCGTGAATGATATAGTTATTGTCCATAATGATTCCGACGTGAATGATGTTTCCTTCGTCGTTGTCGAAAAAGGCTAAATCTCCAGCTTCGCTTTCTTCAATAAAACTCAAAGGTTCGCCGTCAAGTGCCTGCTGTGAGGCATCACGATGAATTTTGTAACCGTTTAGTTTGTAAACCATTTGGGTAAAACCGGAACAATCGATTCCAAAAGGTGTTTTTCCGCCCCAAAGATACGGAGCGTTCAAATACATAAAAGCAGTATTGATTAAAGCACTTTTAGGTTTTATACCGCTGGTTTTTGTGCCTTCAAAATCAAAGTTGGAGGTATTGATTTCGCTATTATTTAAAAAAGATAAAGATGCGCCAAGCGGAATTGGCAATAATAAATTGTCCGGAGCACTTATATAATCGATCAAATCAGCATTAAGAATAATAGCTTCTTTGCTTAGCTGATTATAATTTGCTTCAGAAATTACCTGATATTGCTTGGAATCTACCCAGCCTTCATAGTCATCAAACTGAATTTTTATTCGAGCCCACTGATTTTGACGTTCTAAAATTTCGATGTGCTCGCCAAACAAAAGTTGTGTAACGATTTCACTTCTGTCACTTGGCTCAGATCGAACGGGTACTATGGCTAGATTGCAAATTCCGAACATTTAGGGTAATTTATAAGTTGAAAATTAGGAGTTATTGTTTTATGAATAACTCCTAATCTAATATTATTTAAGCTCTTTCGATAACAATTGCAGATGCACCACCACCACCGTTGCAAATTGCAGCAGCTCCAGTTTTAGCATTGTTTTGTTCTAGAACATTTAGCAAAGTTACGATGATTCTTGCTCCAGAACATCCTAGAGGATGACCTAATGAAACAGCTCCACCATTTACGTTTACTTTATCATTATCTAAGCCAAGAATTTTTGAATTGGCTAATCCAACAACTGCAAATGCTTCGTTGAATTCGAAATAATCAACATCGCCAATTTCAATTCCTGCTTTGTCTAAGGCTTTTGGTAAAGCTTTTGACGGACTTGTAGTAAACCATTTTGGTTCTTGTGCAGCATCAGCATAACTTTTTATGTAGGCTAGGGGTTTTAATCCTAATGCGATTGCTTTTTCTTCAGACATTAAAACTAAAGCAGCAGCTCCGTCATTGATTGTTGAGGCGTTTGCAGCAGTTACAGTTCCGTCTTTTGTAAAAACAGCAGCTAATGAAGGGATTTTATCCAGTTTTACGTTTGTGTATTCTTCATCTTTAGAAACGATAATTGGTTCACCACGTCTTTGTGGAACTTCAACAGGAACAATTTCGTTGTCAAATTTTCCTGCATCCCAAGCTTTTGCACTTCTTTCGTAAGATTGAATAGCGAAATTATCTTGTTCCTCACGGCTGATGTTGTATTCAGATGCACATAAATCAGCGCAAACTCCCATTGCGTTGTTATCGTAAGCATCTGTCAAACCATCTTTTTGCATTCCGTCAAGCATAGTTGCAGGACCAAATTTAGCTCCAGTACGCATTTGTACGTAGTGTGGAATCAAACTCATGTTTTCCATTCCTCCAGCCACAACAATTTCAGCATCGCCACAAGCGATTGCCTGAGCACCAAACATTACAGCTTTCATTCCTGAAGCACAAACTTTGTTTACGGTTGTAGCAGCAACTTCTTCAGATAAACCTGCAAAAAGTGCAGCCTGACGTGCTGGCGCTTGTCCAACTCCGGCTTGTACCACATTACCCATAAAAACTTCATCAACTAATTTTGGGTCTAAGTTAATTTTTTGTAGTGCTCCTTTTATAGCGGCAGCACCTAATTTTGGTGCGGGTACGGTAGATAACCCTCCCATGAAACTTCCGATAGGTGTTCTAACGGCAGAAACGATAACAACTCTTTTGTTCATTTTCTGTTAATATTAGTTAATCAAGCAAATTTACTCTTTATTTGAATAAATTCAAATTTTGGGGCAATTCGATTGAATTTTAAATTTAATATCATTTTTTTGTTAATTCTATTTGTTTGATTGTGAAGTGGTTTAAAAAAAAGATTCAAAAAAGTTAAAAAAAAGCGCAGAAATAGTTGTGAGATATGGAATGTTGTCTTACATTTGCAACCGCAAAACAGAACAGGTTTCTTGAGCTTGGAGAGGTGCCAGAGCGGTAATGGAGCAGATTGCTAATCTGTCGACGGGTAACCGTCGCCAGGGTTCGAGTCCCTGTCTCTCCGCTTAATTTTTGCCTCGGGGTGTAGCGTAGCCCGGTTATCGCGCCTGCTTTGGGAGCAGGAGGCCGCAGGTTCGAATCCTGCCACCCCGACTAAACTTTACGATAAAGTTTGAATGTAAATGGACGCATAGCTCAGCTGGATAGAGCACCTGCCTTCTAAGCAGGCGGTCGAAGGTTCGAATCCTTCTGCGTTCACATTAAAAGCCACTCAATTGAGTGGCTTTTTTGTTTTTTATTAGATTGATTTTGAGGGTGTTTTTCCGGATCAGGTGCAAAAGTTGGGGATTAGGCAAAAAGATTAGATAATCTGAATAAGAAAAAATCTATATTTCTCACACCTCTGAACTGAGATCTAAATGTTTTTATTTTGGCATTGAAAGATTCTGCTGAAGCATTTGTACTCCTATTATTAAAATAGTTTAAGATTGACTGGTAATTAAAAGTTATGGTATTTAGTAGAATATTAAAATTTTTAAAGCCTGATTCTTCTACATTCCTGTACCAATGTGCCAGTTTGGTCATAGCAATATGTTTATCATTATTGTTATTATAAATCCCTCGAAGTTGTTGATTTAGATTATATGCTGTCTTTATATCCGGATATAATTCAAATATCATTTGCGCTCTTTCTTTTTGGCTATTAGTCCATTTTTCGCGAGATTTATAAAGTAGGTACCTGCTTCTGGCTAATAGCTGTTTTACAGAATCTCCGTTAGGCAACAGCTCTGGGATGTATGGTTTGTTTTCTGATTTTGCTTGTAGTATTAGTTGATTCTCAGAATCCATCGCTTCCCATCGATGCTTAATTCTAATTTCTTGTAATGCTTCCAAAGCTAATTTTTGGACATGGAATCTGTCAGTGACCTGTATTGCTTTAGG
>Ga0163161_10000042_pt1 | contig 135368 bp, 121 predicted proteins | sample S45metaG_FD_129847 | JGI IMG/M metagenome (GOLD analysis project Ga0163161, IMG submission 129847) | Switchgrass rhizosphere microbial communities from Kellogg Biological Station, Michigan, USA - S4-5 metaG | ecosystem: Host-associated > Plants > Roots > Rhizosphere > Soil | place: USA... | reverse complement strand
CTTGGCCTGCTCGACCGTCTCGGCCACCACCATGGCCACGTGGTCGCCCACGTAGCGCACCTTCTTGATCGCGAGGATCGGGTGCATCGGCTCCTTCATCGGGGTGCCGTCGGGGTTGTTGATGAGCCAGCCGCAGGGCAGGCCGCCCATCTTTCCCTCGATGTCCTTGCCGCTGAAAATGCCGACCACGCCGGGCATCTTGAGCGCCTCGGCGATGTCGATCGACTTGATGACCGCGTGGGCGTGCGGCGAGCGCACGAAGACCGCATGGCTCTGATTGGCCAGCGTGATGTCGTCGGTGTAGTTGCCTGCGCCGGTCAGGAAGCGATAGTCTTCCTTGCGCCGCAGGGCCTCACCGATATGGGGCAGGTTCGAGAAGTCGGAAGCACCCATGATGTTGCTCCCTTCACGCCGTGGCGGTGGTCTTGACCGGAGTGCCCGAGGCCATCGCCTCGCCGCCCATCTTCACGGCCTTCACGATGTTCTGGTAGCCCGTGCAGCGGCACAGGTTGCCGTCGAGCAACTCGCGAATTTCCGATTCGCTCGACTTGGGGTGATGGGTGCACAGGTCGATGGCGCTCATGACCATGCCGGGGGTGCAGAAACCGCACTGCAGGCCATGGCATTCCTTGAAGGCCGCCTGCATGGGGTGCATGGTGCCGTCGGCTTCGGCGATTCCCTCGATGGTGGTGATGTCGGCGCCGGCCGCCTGGGCGACCAGCACGTTGCATGACTTGATGGCCCGGCCGTTGACGTGGACTGTGCAGGCGCCGCACTGGGCGGTGTCGCAGCCGACGTGGGTTCCGGTGAGGTGAAGGTGCTCGCGGATCGCGTGCACAAGGAAGGTGTTTGGCGGTGCGTCGACCGTGACTGCGCGGCCGTTGACCTTGAAAGCTACCTGCATGTGGCTGTCTCCGTGAAAGGTGATGGCTGGTTCAGCGAAAGGCATCTTGGATGCCCACCTTTCGCACTATCCTAGGCAAAACCCTCGACACTTGCGCAGTGCCCGCGAAATTCTCAAAATGAAACAGCTTGCCTCCCGGTGAGCCAGGAAAAAGCGGGGCCACCCGCGCGAACCCATACGATGAATACCACGATCGTCTCGCCTCCCCCCGAGCGCTCCCTGGCCATTGCCCAAGCCCGGCGCGAACTGCTCCACGGCGATGCGCCGCACGCCCGGAGCACGGTGCGCATCGATCCCTGGATCACCCGTTCATGGCAGCGCTGCATCGAGGCCGGACGCCGCCCGCAGCAGCGGGTGAACTTCGATCCGGTGAGCCGCTCGGCCAGCCGCGAGGTGACCGAGCGCAACCGGGCGCTGGTCACGGCAGCCCGTCCGGTGATCGAACGCCTCTCCCGCGCCATTGCCGACACCCGCTATTTCGCGATCCTGACCGATGCCGACGGCATCGTGATCGACGTGGGCGCGCTGCCCGACGGCACCGACACCGCCAGCCGCTATGCGCGGGACATCGGCCGAATCGGGGTCGATCTTTCGGAATGCGCGATCGGCACTTCGGCCATCAGCACCGCGCTGGCCGAGCAGGAATCGGTGTGGCTGCACCGCGGCGAGCACTTTTTCGACGACACCAGCGTCTACAGCTGCGCCGGCGCGCCGCTCTTCGGCCCTCGCGGCGACTGCATCGGCATGCTCGACCTGAGCGGCGTTCAGACGGTGGAGCGGCCCGAGCTGCGGCACCTGGCCACCCTCTCGGCGCGCAGCATCGAGAACATGCTGGTCATGCAGGACCCCTGCGAGCTCCTGCTGCACCTTGCCTGGCCCGGCCACCCGGGCAACGAGGCCACCGAGGGCCTGGTCTGCATCGACGCCAGCGGCAACGTCACCGGCGCCAATGCCGCCGCGCGGCAGATGCTGCACCAGCCCCTGGCGCGCGGCCAGCACGCCCTGCATTTCAACGACCTGTTCGCGCTCCCGCTGCACATGATGTTCGATGCCGCCCGCCGCGGCGATGCGGCGCTCGAGGTGCCGCTGTGGTCGGGCCTGCGGGTGCAGGTGCGGCCCCAACGCGGTGGCAGCGGCGCGGGCGGTGCCGCTCCCGATGCTCGGCCCCGGCTGCGCGACGTGGAAACCGCGCTGATCCGCAAGGCCGTGGCCGATGCACGGGGCAATGTGGCCGAAGCCGCACGTGCGCTGGGCATCAGCCGCGCGACGGTGTATCGCAAGCTTTGGCGCGGCCGGCCGGCCGGTGCGCCGGACTGAACGACCGGCTTCAGGCTTTCGTTCAAGCGCCGACCGGCACCTTGTCGAGAAAACCGGTCACCGAACGCAGCTTCCCCGCATCGAGCCGCGCGAAGTCGGTGCCCTGAATCAGGTCTTCTGCCCCGCTCGGGCCGAGCGTCCACGAGAAGCGCAGGTTGTCGCCATGCACCTCGGCCTTGCCGAACAGGTTGAAGCGAAAGCCCGGGTAGCGCTGGTGCACCGCGCCGACCAGCGCACTGATCTGCTCGCGGCCGCTGGCCTGTGCGATGGGGTCTACGTAGTGCGCGTCGGCAGTCCAGCCGGCCTCGATCAGCGAAGCGCGGCGCCCGGCATCGGTCTCGTTCCAGACGGCGATGTAGCGTTGGGCAATCGTGGTGGCGTCGTGTGCGGCGGTGTTCATGATGACCATTCCTTTTCGAGGGTTCGACCCGCAACATCGCGGGGTGAAGGAATGGTCGCGCCGCACGCGCGCAGCGTCGATGACGTGGGAGGTTATGCGGCGAGTTCCGCATCCAGCGGAAACACCGGGCGGCGCACCTTGCTGAACGGGAACAGGCTGTAATCCGAACTGGTGACACCGGGGCTGTCGCACTCCACCAGCGCCGCAGAGAGCGGCTCGAACACCGGCCGGCAATACATGCGTGACTTGAGAAGAAGAAAGCGTTCATTGCGCGGATCAAGCCCCGCGCATTCGAAAACGCCGATGTCCCACGGCTCCTGCGTGCGCTCGGTCACCACAATGCGCGCCGCGCCGATGTCGAACAGCACCGTGCGGCCCATGCTGCTGCGCTGCCCCGTGTAGGTGGGGCCGGTGATCACGTACTCGCCGTTGCCGATGGTGCGCACGACGCCAGTCAACCGGACGGGCGTCTTCTGGAGGCCGATGCCTTCGAGCGACACCTTGTTGCCGATCGCGACGGTCACCTCGGCGCCCTCGCCCGCCGCGATCAGCTCGGCCACCGCTTCGGGGTCGCACAGCGGCCCGACGCCGATGCCGTGCAGGCCTTGCGCGAGCGCTTCCTGCAACACGTCCATCGTGTCGCAGCTTCCGCCCGACATGCAGTTGTCGCCGTGGTCGAGCAGCAGCACCGGGCGCGTGGCACCGTCTGCGATGAGCTTGGCGCGCCCAACCGATTCGGCCAGCGGCTCGCTGCGGTAGATGAAGGCTTCGCGCTCGGCCCACATCTGCGCGGCGATGCGGTCGGCGGTGGCCTGTGCGCGTTCGGGCGACGCCGCATCGACCACCACCACGCTCATGCAGGGCGCCTCGATGTCCGACAGCGAGAAGCCCGCGAAGATCGAGACCGCGAGAGATTCCGACCTCTCGGCTTCGCGCGCCGCATCGATGGCGCGTTGCATCGCACCGGTGAACGAAGCGCTGCGCAGTGTGTGTGCCATCAGCGGCAGCGGATGCCAGCGCAGCGCGGGCTTGCTGCGCCCTTCGAGCAGGTCGAACAGCAGGCGGCCGGCGTGCTCGCCGGTCTCGTACATGTCGATGTGCGGATAGGTCTTGAAACCGACGATCACGTCCGCGTTGCCGACCATCGCGGGCGTCACGTTGGCATGCAGATCGAGCGCCACGCCGATGGGCACGCCCGGCGCGGCCGCGCGCAGCCGCACCAGCAGGTCGCCTTCGCCGTCGACGCTGTTCTCGGCCACCATCGCGCCGTGCAGGTCGAGGAGGATGGCATCGCAGCCCGGCGCCGCATCGACGATGCATTGCGTGAGCGTGGTGTAGGCGCCGGCATCGACCGGCCCGCTCGGATTGGCCGAGGCCGACACCGGCGTGACCAGCGTCGCACCGGCCTGCTCGGCCAACTCGATGAAGGCCGACATCGCGGTGCGCATGCCCTTGTTGTCCCTGTAGGCCTGTTCGCCGAAGGTCGGGCCGTCGGGCCCGAAGGCCGCGAGCGGCGTGGGTACGGGGGAGAAGGTGTTGGTCTCGTGGTTGAGACGTGCGACGAGGACTTTCATTGGGCAAACTTCCCATCCCTTCCCAGCATCGTGATGTCACCAAAGCTGGAGCCGTTGCGGTTGTCGGGGCGGAACGCGACCTGGAAGCCATTCAGGTTCATGGCCGGCGAGTTCTCGATGGTGCGGCGCAGCGACTCGGTGGTGATCGGCCCCTTCACGCGTTGCAGCGATTCCGCAAAGGCCTTGGCCGTGACGTAGCCCTCCAGCCCCAGGTAGGAGCCTTCGCCTTCGCTGCCCGCGGCCTTTCGTGCGCGCTGGTACTCGTCGACGATGGGGAAGCGCGTCTTCCAGAATGGCGGCATCACCTGAGACAGCACGATCCCGCGGCTCTTGTCGCCAAGTTCCTTGTACAGAAGGAACGAGCTCGCCACCGAGTTCGTGTAGATCTGCGGATGGATGGGCGCGGCCACCAGCGAGCGGATGATGTTGATGGCCGGCGTACCGGCCGCGATGACGTACACCGCCTGCGCCCCGCTCGCAATCACCTGCTGCGCGATGGCGGGATGGTCTTTTTCCTTCGGGTCGAAGCGCAGCGACAGCAGCGCCGGCTGCTTGCTTTTCTCGAGCGCGGCCAACGCGTCCTTCTCGATGCCCTTGCCATACGCGTCGTCACTGGAGACGATCGCGATGCGTGTCAGGCCCACGGTCGTCAGGTGGTTCATCACGCGCGCGACCTCGTCGGCGTACGACTCCCGCACGTGATAGATCGGCACCTTCGGCCCGCGCAGCACGGCCGCGCCGGTCAACCCGCCGAAGATGAAGCTGTCGTACTTGGCCGCCACCGGCACCATGGCCGCGCCGATACCGGTGCCCATGGTTCCGAACAGGCAGACGACGCGGTCGGTGCCGAGCAGCTTCTCGGCGTTGGCTGCCGCCTTCTCGGGGATGTAGGCGTCGTCGTAGGTGATCATCTTGACGGGCCGCCCGCCGATGCCGCCCGCCTTGTTCAACTGGTCGAAGAACAGCGTCTGGCCTTCCATGAACGCGAGGCTGTTCGGCGTGAACGGGCCGGTGAGCACCGCGGACTGGCCGACCAGGATCGGCTCTCCGGCCGCCAAGGCAGCGGTCGATGCCGCGACCAACGCCATGGCCAGGAAACGCAGGCCGATGCGGCGCAACACCGCGCTCATGCTGCAACTCCCGCGCTCTGCAGCATCGCTTGCAGCAGCACGTTGCAGCCGGCTTCGAGGTGGGCTGGCTGGGCGTCTTCGATCTCGTTATGGCTGATGCCATCGAGGCACGGTACGAAGATCATCGCGGTGGGGCACACGCGGGCGAGGTACACGGCGTCGTGGCCGGCGCCGCTGATCACGTTCATCCAGGTGAGACCCTGTGCCTCTGCCGCATCGCGCACCGCGGACACAAGCTTGGGCGTGAAAGGCTGGGGTGGGAAGTACACGACCTGCTCCACCGTCGCCTCGATCTTGCCGGCGGCGGCGAGGCGCTGCACGGCTTCCTTCAGCGCCGCATCCATGGCCGACAGCACCACGTCGTCGGCCGCGCGCAGGTCCACGCTGAGCTTCACGCGCCCCGGGATCACGTTGCGCGAATTCGGGTAGTTGTCGATCCAGCCGACCGTGCCGCGCGCATGCGGTGCGTGCGCGAGGGCGATGCGGTTGACTTCGATCACGAGCTCGGCGGCGGCGAGCAGTGCATCCTTGCGCAACTCCATCGGCGTGGGGCCGGCATGCGCCTCCATGCCCTGCACCACTACGTCGTACCAGCGCTGGCCGAGCGCGCCTTCGACCACGCCGATCACGCGCTCGTTGGCTTCGAGTACCGGGCCCTGTTCGATGTGGGCCTCGAAGTACGCGCCCACGGGCGATGCTGAAGCCGAGGCGGGCACCTTGCCCGCGTAGCCGATCGCATCGAGCGCCTCCGCCACGCTCACGCCCTCGGTATCGCGCTGCGCGAGCGCGTGCTCCAGCGTGAAGGCATCGACGAACACGCCCGAGCCCATCATCACGGGGACGAAGCGCGAGCCTTCTTCATTGGTCCACACCGCCACTTCGAGCGGGGCGTCGGTGACGACCTTCGCATCGTTGAGCGCGCGGATCACTTCCAGCCCTGCGAGCACGCCGTAGTTGCCGTCGAACTTGCCGCCCGTCGGTTGTGTGTCGATGTGGCTGCCGGTGGTGATGGGCGGCAGCGCGTTGTTGCGGCCGGCACGGCGCGCAAAGATGTTGCCGATGGCGTCCACGCGCACCTCGCAGCCGGCTTCGCGCGCCCAGCGCGTGAAGAGGTCGCGGCCCTGCCGGTCGAGGTCGGTCAGCGCGAGGCGGCACACGCCGCCCTTCTCGGTGGCACCGACCCGGGCGAGTTGCATCAGCGAGTCCCAGAGGCGCTCGCCGTCGATGCGAAGAGCGCGCACATCGGGTGCGGAAGAGGTTTCGATGGTTGTTGTCATGGTTCTGCGAATGAGGTCTTGAAGAGGCGCGTTCAGGCAAGGCCGACGCCGAGGTAACGGTCTTTCACGTCGTGGTCGGCCATGAAGGCGGCGTTGCCGGCTTCATGAACGATCACGCCCTGCTCCACGATGTAGTGGCGGTCTGCGAGCTGCACGCACACCTCGAGGTTCTGCTCGACCAGCAGGATGGCGACGCCGGCGGCCTTGATGGTTTTCAGCTGCGCGACGATTTCCTCCACGATCACCGGCGCGAGGCCTTCGACGGGCTCGTCCAGGATCAGGAGGCGCGGGTGGTTCATCAGCGCGCGGCCGATGGCCAGCATCTGCTGCTCGCCGCCCGAGAGCTGGCCGCCGCCGTTGCGGCGCCGCTCCTTCAGGCGCGGAAAGATGCGGTAGATGTCGTCGAGCTGCCAGGGCGAGTCGCGCCGCTGACCGAGCAGCAGGTTCTCCTCGACCGTGAGCAGCTTGAAGATGCCGCGGTGCTCGGGCACGAGACACACGCCGCGCGTGGCGATGCGATGCGGCGGCAGGCCGGCGATGTCCGCGCCCTGGAAGCGCACGCGGCCATTCGTTGGCGTGACCGCACCGGCAATGCTCTTGAGCGTGGTCGACTTGCCCGCGCCGTTGCGGCCGAGCAGCGTGACGAGCTCGGCTTCGCCCACGGTCATCGACACGCCCTGCAACACGTGGCTCTTGCCGTAGTGCGCGTGCAGGCCTTCCACATCGAGGATGTTCTTCCCGCTCATGCCTTCCCCCCTGTGATCATGTTGCCGAGGTAGGCCGAGCGCACGCGCGCATCGGAGCGGATGTCGCCCGGCAGCCCTTCGGCCAGCACGCGGCCCAGTTGCATCACGGTCACGGTATCGGAGATGTCCATCACGATGTTCATGTTGTGTTCGATCAGCACGACGGTATGTGCATCGCGCAGGCTGCGGATGAGGTGCTTCATCTCGTCGAGGTCGTCGATGCCCATGCCCGAGGTCGGCTCGTCGAGAAAGATCGCCTTGGGCTTCGCAGCAAGCGCCATGCCCACTTCGAGCCGGCGCTGCTGGCCGTGCGAGAGCACGCTGGTAGGCGTGTCGGCCAGCCGTTCGAGGCCGACGCGTGCGAGCACTTCGGCCACCGTTTCGGCGCAGGCGCGTTCGCCGACCGGCGCGCGCCAGCAGTTCATCGCCTGGCGCGGCGCGATACCCTGCGCCGCGACGCGCAGGTTTTCGCGCACCGAGAGGCTGGGGAACAGGCTCGTGACCTGGAACGAGCGCGCCATGCCGCGCTGCACGCGCTTGTGGTCGGGCTCGTGCGTCACGTCGTGGCCGTCGAACAGGATGCGCCCGCCCGTGGTGGTGCCGGTGCCCGTGAGCATGTGGAACAGCGTGGTCTTGCCCGCGCCGTTGGGGCCGATCACCGAGTGCACGGTGTTGGGCTTGATCTTCAGGTCCACGCCGCCGAGCGCCGCGAACTTGCCGTAGTGCTTGGTGACGCCGATGGCTTCGATGAGGACGGGTTGCGTCATGCTTTTTCTCCCTGTGCTTCAGTCGCAACCGGGGCGGAAGACGTCTTGCGGAACACGCGCCGCCACACGCTCTCGCCCAGTCCCCAGAGGCCGCGCTGCATGCCGATGCTCACGCCGATCAGCAACAGGCCCAGCAGCAGCAGCCATCGCGGCCACAGCGTGGAGAGCCAGTCGGCCAGCAGCACATAGAAGGCCGAGCCCAGCACCGAGGCGAAGAGGTTGCCGGTGCCGCCGATCACGGTGATGACCAGGATCATCTCGCTCGTGTGGTACTCGGCGTTCGACAGCGGCGCGATGCCGGTCATCATCGCGTGCAGCCCGCCCGCGAGGCCGGTGACGGCGCCAGAGATCACGAAGGCCAGCAGCTTGAAGCGCTTGAGGTTGTAGCCCACGGCCGCGGCGCGGTCCTCGTTGTCGCGGATCGCGAGCAGCGTGCGGCCGAAGATCGAATCGGTCACGCGCAGCAGCAGTGCGAAGGCAATGAGGAACATCACCGCGACGAAGGCGTAGTACTTCCATGGCGTGTCCATGAACGCGGGGCGCGGCACGTCGAGCAGGCCGTTGTCTCCACCCGTGAGGCCCGACGCGGTGTACGCCACGAAATAGAACATCTGCGCGAAGGCCAGCGTGAGCATCACGAAGTAGGTGCCGCGCTGGCGGATGGCGACCCAGCCGACCACCGCGGCGCCCAGCGCGCCCATGGCGATGGCGGCGAGCAGCGCGAGCGGCATCGGCAGTTGCAGCCGCGTGAGCAGGATCGCGATGGTGTAGCTGCCGAGGCCGAAGAAGATGCCCTGCCCGAACGACAAGAGACCCGTGTAGCCCAGCAACAGGTTGCAGCCCAGCGCGGCGAGCGCGTAGATCAGCACCTCGCTCGCGAGCGAGCCCGAGCGCATGAACAGCGGCAGCGCGAGCGTGACGACCAGCGCCAGCAGGAAAGTGATTTTTCTTGGCATACGTTGTTCACCCTCTGCGGCCGAGAAGGCCATGCGGGCGCAGCAGCAGCACTGCACCCATCGCGATGTAGATCATCAGGCTCGCCCCCGGCGGCCAGATGGTGCTCATGAGGCTCTGCACGATGCCGATCAGCACGCCGCCGACGAGCGCGCCGCCGAAGCTGCCGAGCCCGCCGATCACCACCACCACGAAGGCGACGCCGAGCGCCTCGACGCCCATGAAAGGTTCGGCACCGCGGATCGGCGCGGCCAGCACGCCGGCCAGCGCCGCCGTGGCAGCACCCAATGCGAACACCAGGCTGAACACGCGGAACACGTTGATGCCGAGCAGCGAGACCATCTCGGTCGATTCGCTCCCCGCGCGCACCGCGCTGCCGAGGCGCGTGCCTTCGAGCACCCACCACAGGAGCACCGCGAGCACGGCGGTGAAGCCGATCACGAAGAGCCGGTACTTGGGATAGACGAAGTCGCCCCACATCACCACGCCCTGCAGCAGGTCGGGCGTGGCCACGCTGTTGCCTAGAGGCCCCCAGAACACGATGACGATCTCCTGCACCGCAAGCGCAAGGCCCACGGTCACGAGGATGTGGAACTCGTGCGGCTTGGCGTACACGCGGCGCAGCAACAGCTTCTCGGCGAGCCAGCCGAGCGCGCCGACGAACAGCGGCACCAGCACCAGCGCGGCCCAGAAGTTGAGGCCCCACTGCATCGCCTGGAAGCACAGGTAGGCGCCCAGCAGATAGAAGGCGCCGTGCGCGAAATTCACGAATCGCAGCAGGCCGAACACGATGGACAAGCCAACGGCCAGCAGGAAATACAGCATGCCGATGCCGATTCCGTTGATGGTCTGGAGGAGATAGACGGTCATGAATATTCAGTGGATTGCGCGCATCCCACACCCCGTTCGCCCTGAGCCTGTCGAAGGGCTGGGCGCGGCGTGAAAGGCTTCGACAAGCTCAGCCCGAACGGTCGGGGGCGTTGCCCGAGTGGTGAGGGATGCACTGGAACTTCAGGCCAGCTTGCAGCCGGTCTTGTCGATGGCAAGGAACGACTTGCCTGAACTCACGACATCCACGTAATCAGCCGCATCCTTCATCTTCGACTTTGCCTTGCCCTTGAGCAGGTAGTAGTCCTTGATGACCTGGTGGTCGGCCTTGCGGATTTCCTCGGTGCCCGTGAGGCCGTCGTACTTCATGCCTTCGAGCGCCGCGATCACCGCCTTCTGGTCGACGGTGCCCGCCTTCACGATGCCGTCGATCAGGATCTTGGTACAGATATACGAGCCCGCGAGGCTGTAGTTGGGCACGATCTTGAGCTTGTCGGCGGTGCGCTTGACCAGGTCCTTGTTGAGCGTGGTGTCGGCGGTGTGCCAGTACTGCGCGCCGAAGTAGACGCCGTCGCACAGGTCCGCACCCAGTTCGTCGAACTGCTCCAGGCCCGAAGCCCAGGCCATGAGGATCGTCATGTTCTTGTGCATGCCGAAGCTCACCGCCTGACGCAGCGCGGCGGACGACTGCGCGCCGAAGTTCAGGAGCAGCAGCACGTCGGGCTTGGCTGCCATGGCGTTGGTGAGGTAGCCGCTGAACTCCTTCTCGTTGAGCGAGTGGTAGCTGTTGCCCACGTGCTCGATGCCCTTCTCCTGAAAGATGTTCTTGGCCGCGCCGAGCAGGCCCTCGCCGAACACGTACTGCGGCGTGATCGTGTACCAGCGCTTGGCCTTCGGCATCGAGGCGATGAGCGGACGCACCGTCTGCTCGATGGCACCGAAGGTCGGCACCGACCAGCGGAAGGTGGCGGGGTTGCAGTCCTTGCCCGTGATCTCGTCGGCACCGGCGGTGGTGATGAAGAGGCCGCCGGCCTTCTCGGCTTCCTTGCCCATGGCCAGCGCTTCGGACGACAGGATGCCGCCCGCGAAGAACTTGGCGCCCTGCTGCTGCGAGGCTTCCTGCACCTTGCGCACGGCGGTGGCGGGCTTGCCTTCGGTGTCGAGCACCGTGTAGGCCAGCGGGCGCTTCAAGACGCTGCCGTACTGCTCGATCGCCAGCTTCATGCCCAGGTCGGCAAACTTGCCGTTGGCCGCGAAGGCGCCCGACATCGGAACCGGGCAGCCGAAGCGGATGGCGTCCGCCGATTGCGCGAAGACCGAGCGGCTCGCCAGGAGCGAAGCCGGGGCAGCCGACAGGGCGGCCAGCTGAAGGAGGTGTCTGCGTTGCATGGAAGTTTCTCCGGTCGTGGTGTGAAGTAAGTGAAATGGGTGCCTGCGAATGCCGGCGAATTTAAGCGGATAAATAGGATTAATATGTTGGTAAAAACCCGCTAGCAATCGCCGTGCCAAAATCTGGCGCACGTTCCACGGTCCAATACCTGCATACAGGCTGCCATCTACTTTCTCCATCGCTCTGACCGCATGAATTCGTCTCCATCCGATCGTGAAATGAACCCCAGGGCGCCACGGCTGCCGCATGGAGCGTTTCAATGAAAGTGGGAGAGAACCGCCCCAAGCGGCAAAAGCTCTCGGACGTCATCGTCGAAGACGTCAAGCGATGGATCGTTGCCGAGCGAAAGCAGCCGGGCGACCGCCTGCCGAACGAAAAGGAACTGATCGAGCTCTTCGGCTATTCGAAGAGCACGGTGCGCGAGGCATTGAAGGCTCTGGAGGTGCGCGGCCTCATCTCGATCCGCACCGGCCCGGGCGGTGGGGCGTACCTGCAGCAGGTGTCGGTCGATCACGCGTCCGAGCCGCTGCGCAACTTCCTGCACTTCCATCACCTGGACGGGCACCACATCTACCAGTTGCGCAAGGTCCTGGAGCCCGAACTGGCCGTGAGCGTGGTCGGCCGGCTCACGCCCGAGCAATTCGAACGGCTCGAAGACAACGTGCGCCTCTGCACCATCGAGCCGACCAACGAAGATGAGATGCGCAGGCAGCGCGAGGCCGAGCTGGGGTTCCACATCATGTTGGCCGAGGCCTGCCCCAACCCGGTGCTGTCCTTCATGTGCCGCTTTCTCAACGACCTGCTGCGCGACCTCGTGGTCTACAAGAAGGCGCTGGACCATCACCACTTCGGCGAGGCCAACGTGGACTACCACACGCAGTTGCTCGCGGCCTATCGCAAGGAAGACGCGGAGGAAGTGCGTCGGCTGATGGCCGAGCACATGGTCGATGCGGAGGTGCACATGCATGAGATGGAGGCGCACATCGGCGCAAAGCACCTGCTGCTGCCGAGCGGGCAGCGCTGACCAACCAACTAGATAACTAACGCGCGTGCGCCTTCTCGAGGCACGCCTGAAACGCCAGCACCGCCCGTGACGGCTTCGGCGACCGCCGCAAGAGGCTCACGAACCGGCACGCATAGTTGAACCGCGCCGGCAACACCGCCTTCATGAGCCCGCGCTGCTCGAACACCTGCGCGTAGTGATCGGGCAAAAAGCCCAGGAAGCGCCCCGAAAGAATCAGCGTCGCGATCGCCTCCTGATCGAACCCCGTCGCCTTGCGCGACAACCTCGCGCGATGGCTCAGCTCCATGTTCGGCGAGTGATAGCCGAGACCCGCGAAATGGTGCTCGCCCAGCTTCGACCAGGTGAGCTTCGCGTGCGGGCTGTCGAACAGCGGATGCCCCTTGCCGCAATACAGCAGCATCGTCTCGTCGAACAGGTCCGCATACACGAGGCTCTTGGAGCTGCGGTGCGCCGGGATGATGCCGATCTGGAAGTTGCCCTCCAGCACGCCCTGCTCGATCGCGTTGATCGACCCCACGTGCACCGCCAGGTTCACCTCCGGCGCGATCTCGGTGAAGCGCGCGATGGCCTCGCCGATGCGCGCCTTCGGGTTGGTCGCCGTCTTGTCGAAGAGCGCCACCTCCAGCTGCCCCCCCATGCGGTTGTGGATGTCGTCGATGCTGCCGCGGAAGGCGTCGACCGAGGCCAGCAGCCGCAGCGTCTCGTCGTACACCCGCTGCCCTTCGGCCGTGAGCGCGAAGCCCGCCCGCCCGCGCCGGCAGAGCACGAGGCCGAGGCGCGTCTCCAGGTCCTTCACATGCCGGCTCACGGTCGACGTGCCGATGTTCAGTTCCAGCTCGGCCGCCGCCATGCCGCCGCAATCGACCACGCTCTTGAACACCTTGAGCAAGCGCAGGTCCATGTCGCTGAGCTGCCCCAGAACTGCACGGTTTCGGGCGCTGGGGGCACCGTTTTGGGAGGCTTGCGGAGCCTTGGCCTTTACTTGCATGGATCGTCAAGTGAACATTGATATTGCGCCATTCTCCACACTGAAGGCTCTGCGAACAATCGGCGCATCCCATCACCCCGGAGCCCGCCCTGCGCGGGAAGCGCCATGACCCTCGCAACGCCCGCCATCGAACCGACGCCCACCGCGCGCACAGACGCCGCCTGGCTCGACGCGCACTGGATGCCCTACACCGGCAACCGCAACTTCAAGGCCGATCCGCGGATCATCGTGGAGGCCAAGGGCGCCTACTTCACCGACAACGACGGCCGCAAGATCTTCGACGGCCTTTCGGGCCTGTGGTGCTCGGGCCTGGGCCACGGTCGCCCGGAGATCACCGAGGCGGTGAGCCGCCAGATCGCCAAGCTCGACTACTCGCCCGCCTTCCAGTTCGGCCATCCGCTCTCGTTCGAGCTGGCCAACAAGATCAAGGAACTGACGCCTGCGGGCCTGGACTACGTGTTCTTCACCGGCTCGGGCTCCGAGGCCGCCGACACCTCGCTCAAGATGGCGCGCGCCTACTGGCGCACCAAGGGCCAGGCGAGCAAGACGCGCCTGATCGGTCGCGAGAAGGGCTACCACGGCGTCAACTACGGCGGCATCTCGGTCGGCGGCATTGCGGCCAACCGCAAGCTCTTCGGCCAGGGCGTCGAGGCCGACCACCTGCCGCACACGCAGCTCGCATCGAATGCCTTCACGCGCGGCATGGCCGAGCACGGCGCCGAGCTGGCCGACCGCCTGCTCGACCTGATCGCGCTGCACGACGCGTCGAACATCGCGGCCGTGATCGTGGAGCCCTTCGCGGGCTCGGCCGGCGTGGTGATTCCGCCCAAGGGCTACCTGAAACGCCTGCGCGACATCTGCACCGCGAACAACATCCTCCTGATCTTCGATGAGGTCATCACCGGCTTCGGCCGCTGCGGCGCGCTCACCGGCGCGGAAGCCTTCGGCGTGACGCCCGACATCATGAACATCGCCAAGCAAGTGACCAACGGCGCGCAGCCGATGGGCGCGGTGGTCGCGAGCAAGGAGATCTACGACACCTTCATGGCAGCCGGTGGCGCCGACTACATGCTGGAGTTCCCGCACGGCTACACCTACGGCGCGCACCCGGTGGCCTGCGCCGCGGGCATCGCCGCGCTCGACGTGCTGCAGAAGGAAGACATGATCGGCCGCGTGCAAACGCTGGCGCCGCATTTCGAGAACGCGGTGCACAGCCTCAAGGGCAGCAAGCACATCACCGACATCCGCAACTACGGCCTCGCCGCCGGCCTCACGATCGCCGCATTGCCGGGCGAACCCGCACGCCGCCCCTACGAGATCGCGATGAACTGCTGGAAGAAGGGCTTCTACGTGCGCTACGGCGGCGACACGATCCAGCTCGCACCCCCCTTCATTTCGGAGAAGGCCGAGATCGACCGCATGGTCAACGCTCTGGCAGACGCGCTCGCAGAAACCAACTGATCAACCTCCACCCGTTCGCCCTGGGTCCTTTCCCCCCGTTCGCCCTGAGCTTGTCGAAGGGCTGTTCGACACGGGCGCAAGGCTTCGACAAGCTCAGCCCGAACGGGTGGTGAGTAATTCCATCCCTATCAAGACTCCAACCATGCAACACGACAAGAACGTCACCGCCACCATCGGCCACTTCATCGACGGCAAGCGCGTCGATGGCGGCACCCGCGTGCAGCCGGTGTTCGACCCGGCCACCGGCTTCTCGGACAAGAGCGTCGCGCTCGCCGACAAGCTCACGGTCGAGCAGGCCATCGCCTCGGCGCAGGCGGCCTTCCCGGCCTGGCGCAACACGCCGCCGCTCAAGCGCGCCCGCGTGATGAGCAAGCTCAAGACGCTGCTCGAAGCCAACGCCGACCGCATCGCCGCGCTCATCACCGCGGAGCACGGCAAGGTGCTGTCGGACGCGCACGGCGAGCTGCAGCGCGGCATCGAGAACGTCGAATACGCGAGCTACGCCCCCGAACTCCTCAAGGGCGAGCACAGCAAGAACGTCGGCCCCGCCATCGACTCGTGGAGCGAGTTCCAGGCGATGGGCGTCACGGCCGGCATCACGCCATTCAACTTCCCGGTGATGGTGCCGCTGTGGATGTGGCCGATGGCCGTGGCCTGCGGCAACACCTTCGTGCTGAAGCCTTCGGAGCGCACGCCCTCCTCCACGCTGCTGGTGGCCGAGCTCGCGCTCGAAGCGGGTTTGCCGCCCGGCGTGCTGAACGTGGTGAACGGCGACAAGGAAGCCGTCGACACGCTGCTGACCGATCCGCGCGTGAAGGCCGTGAGCTTCGTCGGCTCCACCGCCATCGCCGAATACATCTACACCACCGGCTGCGCGCACGGCAAGCGCGTGCAGGCGCTGGGCGGTGCGAAGAACTTCGCGGTCGTCATGCCCGACGCCGACATCGGCAACGCCGTGAGCGCGCTCATGGGTGCGGCCTACGGCTCGTGCGGCGAGCGCTGCATGGCGATTCCGCTGGTCGTCACTGTCGGCGACGACACCGGCGATGCCGTGGTCGCGAGCCTGAAGGCCGAGATCGCCAAGATGAAGGTCGGCCCCGGCAACGACAACGGCAACGACATGGGCCCGCTGGTCACCAAGCCGCACTTCGAGAAGGTCAAGGCCTTCGTCGATGCGGGCGTGGAAGCGGGCGCCAAGCTGGTGGTCGATGGGCGCGGAGTGAAGGTCGAAGGCCACGACGGCGGCTACTACCTCGGCCCCTGCCTCTTCGACGGCGTGAAGCCCGGCATGACGATCTACCAGGAAGAAATCTTCGGCCCGGTGCTGGGCGTGGTGCGCGTGAAGACGCTCGCCGAAGCCATGGCGATGATCGATGCGCACGAGTACGGCAACGGCACCTGCCTCTTCACCCGCGACGGCGAGGCCGCACGCTGGTTCAGCGACAACATCCAGGTCGGCATGGTCGGCATCAACGTGCCGCTGCCGGTGCCCGTGGCGTACCACTCGTTCGGCGGCTGGAAGCGCTCGCTGTTCGGCGACCTGCACGCCTACGGTCCGGATGCCGTCCGCTTCTATACCAAGCGCAAGACCATCACGCAGCGCTGGCCCTCGGCCGGCGTGCGCGAAGGCGCGGTGTTCGCGTTTCCGTCGAGCCGCTGATGCGGTCGCTGCGGGTCAGGCCTTGTCGGCCTTGCCTGCGGCGTTTGCGAGCTTGCTGAGCATGCGGTCCACCAGCCACGGCTGACGATCCTGGTCCTCGGCGAGCTCCTTGCGGCGGATCGCGTTGCGCACGACGATCGATCCAACGTAGCGCATCGGCTCCGGCGGAAAGTGGCCGAGCGGTCCGTTCGTGATCGGGCTGCGTGTCCATGCGTTGTCCTGGTCGAGCACCAGCGACGAAAGGATCTGCCCGCCCATGTAGGTCGGCCCGACGCCGTTGCCCGAATAGCCGAAGCCGTAGTAGATGTGCGGTGCGCCATCGAGCTTGCCGAAGAACGGAAAGCCTGTGACTGATCGGTCCGACGGACCGTTCCAGCTCGCGGTGATCGGCGTTTCGCGCAACGCGGGAAAGAAGGAATGCAGCGCCTGCGTGAGCTCGGCTTCGTAAGGCGAGCGCTCGTCGAACACCTTGGCCATGCGGCCACCCCAGGCAAAGGTGTTGCCGCCCTTGCCCAGCATGATGCGGCCGTCGACCGTGCTGCGGTAGTAATAGACGAAGGTGCGCGAGTCGAGCACCGACACGCCATCGGCCAGGCCGATCCGCCGCAGCAATTCGGGGCACCGCTCGGTGATGATCATGTCGCTCGACACAATGGCGATGGTCCGCTCGAACTGCGGGAACTTGCTCGCCATCCAGGCGTTCATCGCGAGCACCAGCTTCTTCGCGCGCACGCTGCCCGCAGGTGTGCGCACCACGACCGGATGGTCGGTGCTGAAGTCGAGCATCGGCGTGCGCTCATGAATGCGGATGCCCATGGCCAGCGCCACGCGCCGCAGCCCTCGCACCAGCTTGCCCGGGTGCACAGTGGCGGCGATGGGCGAATACACGCCCGCCAGGTTGCGCGCGGAGCCTGAGCGCCGCGCGACCTCTTCGGGCGGCAGCGTGCGGTAGGAGTGAATGCCGCGCGCCTCCAGCGCCTTCATCATCGGATCGAGCGTGCCGATCTGCGCCTGTGAGGTCGCGGTGTAGAGCGTGCCGTCCTTTCGCAATTCGGCATCGATGCCATGCGCGGCGCAGAAGTCGGCGATGTGCTGCACCGCAGCCTCCGACGCTTTCACCAGCCGCACCGCTTCGTCTTCGCCGAACAGCCGCCGCAGCGTCAGGAACTTGGCCGACCAGGTGAGCAGGCACCCGCCGTTGCGGCCGCTCGCGCCGGCGCCGCAGAGGTCGCTTTCGATGATGACGATGTCCAGCGCAGGCGCCTGCAGCTTGGCCTGGATGGCGGTCCAGAGGCCGGTGAAGCCGCCGCCGACGATGCAGACATCGGCGTTCTGTTCGCCCTGCAATGCAGGCGCCAGGTCGCCGTCCTTGAAGAGCGCCTGTTCGATCCAGAAGGGGCGCATCCGTGTGCCTTAAACAGTGCGAGCCTGCCGGTGCTCGGCGGCGCTGATTTCGAGATGGCGCACGAAGTGCGCAAGATCGGGCATGTCCGCATCGGCCAGCTTGGCCGTGTCGTCCCATTGCCGCAGGCGCACCGCATCCATCGCATAAGGCAGGGCCTCGAAGGCTTTCGCCTGCGCGTCGTCGAACACGCCGCCCTGCAATTGCAGGCTGCGCTTCGAGTCGGGCGACAGCGCCTCCAGGTAGCCGGGCACGCGCGCGCACAGGAAGCGCTTGGCATCCACATGCAGGCGGATCGGTTCCAGCGTGGCCGGACCGAACAGCGCGCGCAAGAACGGCAGGCAACGGTACTGATGCAGGTCGTCGAGCCCCTGCTGCGTCGGCGTGCCGCGGAAGTCGTGCAGCAGGTGGCCCAGGTCGTGCAGCAGCGAGGCCGCGATCAGCGCGCTGTCCGCGCCCTCCTGCTCGGCCAGGTGCGCCGACTGCAGGGCGTGCTCCAGTTGCGTGACGGGCTCGCCGTCGTATTGCGCATGGCCCTTCGTCTCGAAGAGGCCGACGATGTCGTCAAGGCTCAGGCTCATGATCTTGCGATTACCAGGGCAGCGAATAGGTCTTGGTGTTGGTGAAGCTCTTCATCGCCTCGAGCACGCCTTCCTTGTAGCCCAGGCCCGAGTCCTTGATGCCGCCGAAGGGCGTGAGCTCCAGCCGGTAGCCCGGCACTTCGCGCACGTTGACGCTGCCCACGTTCAGCTCGCGGATGAAGCGCGTGATGTAGTCGAGGCGATTGGTGCACACCGCCGACGAGAGGCCGTAGGCCGTGCCGTTGGAGATGCGGATCGCCTCGTCGATGTTCTTGAAGCGGATCACCGGCGACACGGGCCCGAAGGTCTCGTGCTTGGCGACGGTCATCTCCGGATCGACGTGGTCTAGCACCGTCGGCGAATAGAGCGCGCCGCGGCGCTCGTTGCCGTAGCGCAGCTTGGCACCCGCGGCAATGGCTTCGTTGACCACCGCCTCGAACTGCTTGGCCGCGGCCTCGTCGATGACGGTCCCCATGTCGGTGTCGGGGTCCATCGGGTCGCCGTACTTCAGCGCGCGGGTCTTGGCGACCAGCAGTTCGACGAACTGGTCGGCCACCGACTCATGCACCAGCATGCGTTTGACTGCCGTGCAGCGCTGGCCCGAGTTCTTGTACGAACCGTTGGCGGCGAGCGTGGCGGCTTCCTCGACGTCGGCGTCTTCCATCACGATGATCGGATCGTTGCCACCCAGCTCCAGGATCTGGCGCTTGTAGACCGCCTTGCCCGCGATGTACTTGCCGATGGGCACGCCGCCGGTGAAGGTGACGAGATCGACGTCGGCGTTGGTGAGCAGCTCGTCGGCGATCTCCTTCGGGTCGCCGGTGAGCACCGACAGCATCTGCGGCGGCAGGCCCGCTTCGTAGAGGATGTCGGCGAGGAGAAAGGCCGTCAGCGGCGTCTTCTCGCTGGGCTTGAGCACGATGCGGTTGTTCGTCGCAATGGCCGGCGCCACCTTGTGGATCACCTGGTTCAGCGGATGGTTGAACGGCGTGATCGCGGTGATGGCGCCCAGCAAGGGCTCGCGCATCGTGTAGACCTTGCGGCTCTTGCCGTGGTGCGTGAGGTCGCACGAGAACACCTGGCCGTCGTCCACCAGCGCCTGGTTGGCGGCGAACAGCAGCACGTCGGAGGCGCGGCCCACTTCGTACAGCGAGTCCTTGCGCGAGAGGCCCGACTCGAGCGTGATGGTGCGCGACATCTCGTCCAGGCGCGAGGCGATGATCTCGCCCGCGCGCATCAGGATCTTGTAGCGCTCGTAGCGGGTGAGCGTGGGCTTGTAGTCGCGGGCAATGCGCAAGGCATTGCGCACGTCGTCCAGCGTGGCCTTGGGCACGGTGGCGATCACTTCGCCGGTGTAGGGATAGGTAACCTCGATCGTGCGATCGCGGTGGACCTTTTCTCCAGCGATGCGCAGGGCCTCGCGGTGGATGGTGCCTGGCTTCAGGATGGCTTGGCTCATGGAGTGCTCCGGGGACGTCTGTTCGGGTTACTGGGCGTGGTTCAGCGCGATGTCGAGCGCATCGAAGTTGCGCAGGCGCCGACTCGCAGCGATGCCCGTCACGGGGCGGTTGCAGATCAACGGCACGCGCTGCTCCGACACACCGCCGTGCGAGCGCAGCGGCACTTCGAGCGCCGACAGGTCGTGGCGGCTCGCCGCGGTGCCGATGACGGTGTTGCGCTCGCTCACCACCACGATGTCGCCGATGCGGTCGGGCGGCAGCTCGAAGCGCTGCGCGGCGTCCTTGCGCGAGAGCACGAGCTCCATGCCCGGCACGCGCTGGATGCGGTCGATCCAGCCCGCGACGCGCGCCTCGTCGGGTGCGTACACCGTCGCGAACGAACCGAGGGCGCCGTGATGCACCACGTAGGGGTCGGTGATCGGCAGGATCACACGGGCCACGCCGGCGCCGTACCACTCATCGAGCACGTCCTGCAGGTAGATGACGTTGGGTGAACCGTCGGCGCCGTGCTTGTCGTTCATGCCGTGGTCGGCGGTGACGACGATGGTGGCGCCCAGCGCATCGAGCTGCGCGAGGTAGCCGTCCATCATTGCGTAGAAGGCATTGGCCGCGGGGCTGCCCGGCGCGGCCTTGTGCTGCACGTAGTCGGTGGTCGAAAGATACATGAGGTCCGGGCGGCGCGACTCCATCAGCTTCACGCCCGCCGCGAAGACGAACTCCGACAGCTCCGCGCTGTACACCGAGGGCACCGGCATGCCGACCATGCCGAGCACGTCGTCGATGCCGTTTTCTTCCATCGTCACCTGGTCCGATTTCTCCGAAGAGAAGCAGATGCCCTTCATCTTGTGGCCCAAGAGCTTGCGCAGCTTGTCCTTGGCCGTGACCACGGCGACCTTGGCGCCTGCATCGGCGAACGCGGCCAGCACGGTGCCGGCACGCAGGTACTTGGGGTCGTTCATCATCACTTCCTGACCGAGCTCGCGGTCGAAGAAGTAGTTGCCGCAGATGCCATGCACCGCGGGCGGTACACCAGTCACGATCGACAGGTTGTTCGGGTTGGTGAACGAGGGCACCACGCAATCGCCCAGCAGGTTGGCGCCCGACTTGATCATGCGATCGAAGTACGGGGCAACGCCGGCCGCAATGGCCGCGTCGAGGTAGGCCGGCTCGCTGCCGTCCACGCACACGACCACGACGGGGCGCGCCATCCAGCGATAGCTTCGGGCATTGACTTCGAGTGTCTCCGGTGTCATTTCAGACTTCCTTCTGGGGTGGGTTGTTCGATGCCGCGGTCGCGTCGGAATCGGCGCGGCCGAAGGCCTTGTGCATGCGCGAGCGGCTGCCCGCGACGTGTTCGCGCAGCGCGCGCCCCGCCGTCTCGGGATTGCCGCTCGCAATGGCCTCGACGATGTGGCTGTGCTCGTCGGCCGAGACCCGGAGGCCACCGCCGCTGTCGAGCGCGCGCATTCTGAAAAGGTGCAGTTCCTTCACGAGGCGCTTGTAGGTCTCGGTGAGCTTCTTGCTGCCCGCGGTGTCGAGCAGGATCTCGTGGAACTGCAGGTTGAGTTGTGCGTATTGCTCCACGTCCTGTGCCAGAGCCGCCGAACGCATGGCATCGACCATGGCGCGCAGGCGCTCGATCGCGTCGGGCGCGATGGCCAGCGCCACGCGGCGGCCGATGATTTCTTCCAGTGCCTCGCGCAGTTCGTAGATCTCGTCGGCTTCTTCGAACGCGATTTCGCGCACGAAGACGCCGCGGTTCTTTTCGTTGCGCACGAGGCCGGCTTCTTCGAGGGCACGCAGCGCCTCGCGGATCGGGCCGCGGCTGGTGTTGAAGCGCTGCGAGAGCTCGCTCTCGTTGATGCGGCTGCCCACGGGGAGCTCGCCCGTCATGATCAAACGCTCGATTTCTTCCTGCATCAGCATCGGCAACGAGCTGGACTGGAGGAACGCGAGGGCGGCGGAGTGATTGCTGGTGACCATGGGGCGTATTTTCCCGCAGAATTGAAAACTGTCAACAATTTTTTATTGACAGTCTTCAATCATCAATCTACATTGCGTTCACCGACTTGGCACGCCCATTGCCGGAGCCCGCCACTCACCCCTTCAGTGACAGCAAGCCCTCTCAGGAGAAACAGATGACGATGAAACAAAGCACGCGCCGTCTCACGGCCGCCCTGTGTGTTGCGGCCCTCGGCCTCATGGCCGGCGCGGCGTGGGCGCAGAAGACCCCGCTCCTGGTCTACACGGCGCTCGAGACCGACGCCATGAAGCTCTACAAGGACGCCTTCGAGAAAGCCAACCCCGACATCGAAGTGAAGTGGGTGCGCGACTCCACCGGCATCGTCACCGCCAAGCTGCTGGCCGAAAAAGCCAACCCGCAGGCCGATGTGGTGGCCGGCCTGGCCGCCAGCAGCCTCGCGCTGCTGCAGCAGGAAGGCATGCTCCTGCCGTACGAACCCAAGGGCTTCAAGGAGCTCAACCCCGCCTACTCCGACAGCGCCCGCCCACCCGCCTGGGTCGGCATGGACGTCTGGGCCGCGACCATCTGCTTCAACCGCGTCGAGGCGCAGAAGCTCGGGCTGCCCAAGCCCGAGACCTGGAAGGACCTGGCCAAGCCCGTCTACAAGGGCACCATCTCGATGCCGCACCCGGCCTCCAGCGGCACCGGTTATCTCGACGTGTCTTCCTGGCTGCAGAACATGGGCGATGCCGAGGGCTGGAAGTACATGGACGCGCTGCACCAGAACATCGCGCAATACGTGCACTCGGGCTCCAAGCCTTGCAAGCAGGCGGGCGCGGGCGAGTTCCCGATCGGCATCTCATTCGAGTTCCGCGCGCACCAGGTCAAGAAGTCGGGCGCGCCGGTCGACCTGATCTTTCCGAAGGAGGGCCTGGGCTGGGACATCGAGGCCACCAGCATCATGAAGACGAGCAAGAAGACGGACCAGGCCAAGCGCTTTGCCGACTGGATGGCCAGCAAGGAGGCCAACCAGATCACCTCCACCTGGTGGGCCGTGGTCGCATACCCCGGCGTGGCCTCGAAGCTCGAAGGCATTCCCGAGAACTACGAAAAGCTGCTTGCCAAGAACGACATCAACTGGGCAGCGAAGAACCGCGAACGCATCCTGGCCGAGTGGAGCAAGCGCTACGAAGGCAAGGCCGAACCTAAATAAGGCTCGCCCCCAGGCTGCGCGCATTTCGTGTCGCTTCTCCCCCCTACCGGGGGCGACACCTGCGGCCCGGCGAAGCCGGTTCCGCGGTGTCTCACGAAGCAACCCGATACGTCCACGGCCTTTTTCAAATCCGCGACGCCGAGCCCTGCGGCGCCCCAACGACGAGTGCGAAAAAATGGACATGACCGACACCCGATTCATCACCAGCCCCGTGTCCACAGCCGCCCCCGCGGCGCTGGAGATCGTCGGCGTTCGCAAGGACTTCGAGACCTTCAGCGCATTGCGCGACGTGCATCTGCGCGTGAACCCCGGCGAGATGCTGTGTTTTCTCGGCCCCTCGGGCTGCGGCAAGACCACGCTCTTGCGCATCATCGCGGGCCTGGAGACGCAGACCGCCGGGCAGATCCTGCAGAACGGCAAGGACGTCTCGTGGCTCTCGCCGGACAAGCGCGACTACGGCATCGTGTTCCAGTCGTATGCGCTTTTCCCCAACCTCTCGATTGCCGAGAACATCGGCTATGGCCTCGTCAACAGCCGCGCCAAACGTGGCGAGATCAAGGCGCGCGTCGAAGAGTTGCTCAAGCTCGTCGGCCTGCCGACCTCGGGCAACAAGTATCCGAGCCAGCTCTCCGGCGGCCAGCAGCAGCGCGTCGCCTTGGCCCGCGCACTCGCCACCCGCCCCGGCCTCCTGCTGCTCGACGAGCCGCTGTCGGCACTCGACGCGATCGAGCGCGTCCGCTTGCGCGGTGAGATCCGCCGGCTGCAAAAGCAGGTGGGCATCACCACCATCATGGTCACGCACGACCAGGAAGAAGCGCTCTCGATGGCCGACCGCATCGTGGTCATGAACCACGGCGTGATCGAGCAGGTCGGCACGCCCATGGAGGTGTACGAACAGCCGGCCACGCCCTTCGTGGCGGACTTCGTCGGCAAGGTCAACGTGCTGCGTTCGGTGGCGCTGGGCAACCACCGCTTCCAGGTCGGCGACATGGAACTCGAGTGCGACGCCTGCGACGGCTCTTTCGAGCCCGGCGAGGCCGTCAACCTGTACCTCCGCCCCGAAGACCGCGCGGTCGAGCACCTGCGCGACGACACGCCCAACCGCCTGCGGGCCAAGGTGACGAAGGTCGAATTCCTCGGTGGCCTCTGCATCGCCGAAGTGACGGCCGATGCGCTGCACGGGCAGGTGCTGGGCCTGCACTTCTCGCTCAACCAGTTGCACGACCTGGACATCCGCGAGGGCAACACCATCGACATCGCGCTGCGCGCCAACCGCATCCGCGCCTTCTCGGCCGCACGCACGCCCAAGCCATGAACACGCTGGCCCATCCTTCCGCCGTGAAGGCTTCCTCGTTCGCCGCGCGGCCCGCGATGCGCTGGAGCCGCGACGAAACCATCGCGCGCGCCATCCTGTTCGTGGTGATGGCGATGCTGTTCGTGTTCCTCATCGCGCCGCTGGTCACCATCCTCGCGCACGCGGTGCAGGACAAGGACGGCCGCTTCGTCGGCCTTGCGCACTTCATCACCTACTTCCAGACGCCGAGCCTGCTGCGCGCGGCCTGGAACTCGGTGTGGGTGTCAGCGGCGGTGGTGATGATCTCGGTGCCCATCGCCTTCGTCTTCGCCTACGCGCTCACACGCAGCCGCATGCCGGCGCCGCTGAAGGCGGTGTTCCGCCTCATCGCGCTGATTCCGCTGCTCGCGCCCTCGCTGCTGTCTGCCATCTCGTTCGTGCAGTGGTTCGGCAACCAGGGCGCGCTCAAGTTCCTGCTGGGCGGCATGTCGATCTACGGCGCGCCGGGGATCATCCTGGCCGAGGTCTACAACACCTTTCCGCATGCGCTGATGATCCTGGTCACCGCGCTGTCGCTGGCCGACGGCAGGTTGTACGAGGCGGCCACCGCGCTGCGCACGCGGCCGTTCCGCCAGTTCATGACGATCACCCTGCCCTCGTGCAAGTACGGCCTCATCAGCGCGGCCACGGTGGTCTTCACCTACGTGGTGAGCGACTTCGGCGCGCCCAAGGTCATCGGCGGCAACTTCAACGTGCTGTCGGTCGACGTGTTCAAGCAGGTGGTGGGGCAGCACAACTTCTCCATCGGCGCGGTGGTGGGCATGCTGCTGCTGCTGCCGTCGATCGTCTCGTTCGTGATCGACTATGTGGTGCGGCGCAAGCTCAAGGCGCAGCTCACCGCGCGCTCGGTGCCCTACAGCCCCAAGCGCCGCAAGGTGGCCGACACGCTGCTCACGCTCTTCTGCACGGTCGTGTGCGGCCTCTTGCTGGCCACCATCGGCATGGCGATCTACACCTCGCTGATTTCGCTCTGGCCCTACGACCTGTCGTTCACGCTCAAGCACTACCACTTCGTGCTGGTCGAGAGCGACATGGCCGCGGCCTACGGCAACAGCCTGCTGGTGGCCATGGTCACCGCCGTGGCCGGCTCGCTGATCGTGTTCGTCGGCGCCTACCTCATCGAGAAGACGCGCAACCTGGGCCTCATGCGCAAGGGCATGCACCTGATGGCGGTGCTGTCGATGGCGGTACCGGGCCTGGTGCTGGGCCTGGGCTACGTGATGTTCTTCAATCACCCAGCCAACCCGCTGAACTTTTTGTACCAGACGATGGCGATCCTCATCATCTCGATGGTGGTGCACTACTACACCTCCAGCCATCTCACGGCGGTGACGGCGCTCAAGCAGATCGACAACGAGTTCGAGGCCGTCTCGGCCTCGCTCAAGGTGCCGTTCTTCAAGACCTTCCTGCGGGTGACGGTGCCGGTGTGCCTGCCGGCCATCCTGGACATCGGGCGCTACTTCTTCGTGGTGTCGATGGCGAGCCTGTCGTGCGCCATCTTTCTCTACACGCCCGAGACCATCCTCGCATCGGTCGCGATCATGCATCTGGACGACGCCGGCGACATCGGCCCGGCCTCGGCGCTCGCGAGCCTGATCGTGGTCACCTCGACGCTCGTGTGCATCGTTTATTCGCTGCTCACGCGCGTGCTGCTCGCACGCACGCAAGCCTGGCGCAACCTCGGCCGCGGCTGAACAACGAAGACCCCCTCTCATTCCTTTCCCCGCCTGGAGACACCATGAGTCAAACGCCCTATCCCATCCTGCTCACGCCCGGCCCCCTGACCACCTCGGACCGCACACGCCAAGCGATGCTGCGCGACTGGGGATCGTGGGACGCCGACTTCAACCAGATCACCGCGCGCATCCGCAAGGAGGTGCTGAACATCGTGCACGGCACCGGCACGCACGAATGCGTTCCGCTGCAGGGCAGCGGCACCTTCTCGGTGGAGGCGGCCATCGGCACCATCGTTCCGCGCAACGGCCATGTGCTGGTGCCCAGCAACGGCGCGTACTGCCAGCGCCTCGCGAAGATCTGCAAGGTGCTGGGCCGCAAGCTGACCACCATCGACTACACCGAAGAGAAACAGGTCTCGCCCGCCGATGTCGACCGCGCGCTTGCTGCCGACCCCAGCATCACTCACGTGGCCGTGGTGCATTGCGAAACCGGCGCCGGCGTGCTCAACCCGCTGCACGAGATCGCGCTGGTCGTTGCCAAGCACGGCCGGGGATTGATCATCGACGCGATGAGCTCCTTCGGCGCGCTGGAGATCGATGCGCGCAAGACGCCCTTCGATGCGGTCGTAGCCGCCTCGGGCAAGTGCCTCGAAGGCGTGCCGGGCATGGGCTTCGTCGTCATCAAGCGCAGCACGCTCGAGAAGTGCGAAGGCAACTGCCACTCGCTGAGCATGGACCTGTACGACCAGTGGGTGTACATGGAGAAGACGACGCAGTGGCGCTTCACGCCGCCCACGCATGTGGTCGCAGCACTCGACACCGCCATTGCGCAGTACATCGAGGAAGGCGGCCTCGCCGCACGCGGCGGGCGCTATGCGCGCAACTGCAAGGGGCTCATCGACGGGTTGGCGGCGCTGGGTTTCAGGAGCTTCCTCGACCCGGCGATCCAGGCGCCGATCATCATCACCTTCCACGCGCCCGACGACGCGAACTACGACTTCAAGACCTTCTATCAAGAGGTCAAGAAGCGCGGCTACATCCTCTACCCCGGCAAGCTGACGCAGGTTGAGACCTTCCGCGTCGGCTGCATGGGGCACTTCGGCGAAGCCGGTATTCCGGGGGCTGTCGCGGCGATTGCGGACACGCTCAAGGCCATGGGCATCCGGCAGGTGTCGGCGGCGCCCGTCGCGGCCTGAGCGGCGAGCGCTGGCGGGCCTGCCGCCCCAAAAGCTAAAGCGCGCAGGTCCTGAAGCCGAAGAACCCGTCGTCGCGCTCCGGCAGCGCAAAGCTCCGGCGGCGCGGCGAACGAAGCCGCGCACGCGTGGCGAACGACGCACCGCGCAGCACGCGCGCCCGGCCGAAGGCGGCCACCGGATCGAACTCGCCGCCCGCGCTCCACGGGTCGGCCCTGAACCCGGGCCATGGCTGCAGCGTGCCCGCGGTCCACTCGTGCACGTCGGCCCAGCGGAAACCGCGCCGCGCTGCCGTGTGCGCCGCGATCTCCCACTCGACCTCGGTCGCGATGCGGCGTCCCGCCCAGCGCGCCCAGGCGTCGGCCTCCCACCAGCTCAGGTGCACCGCGCTGTGGTGTCCCGCCGCGCGCACGGTGACGCCGAATCGGTGCTGCAGCACCGAGCCGCCGGTGCCGTTGCGCGCCACGCCGATCTGCTCGACATGGCGCGGCCCGCGCCGTCCCTCGACCTGCGCGGCCAGCCAGCGCCAGCCCTCGACGTGCCACAGCTCCTCGCGGTCGTAGCCGCCGTCGTCAACAAACTCGATGTACTGGTTCCAGGTGACGGGTTGCGCATCGATCTCGAACTCGGGCACGTCGACGCGGTGCACGGCGCGCTCCTGCGCAAAGGCGAAGCCGCTCTCGGGCAGGCCCAGCTCCCAGCGCGTGGCGGGCACCAGCAGCGGCTCGCGCGTGACGGCGATCGGCGCCTGCTCAATGCCCAGGGGCAGCCCGAGCGTTTGCGCCATCACCACGAACTGCTCGCCGCGCAGGTCCTCATGGAACAGCGCGAGGCGGTAGAAGTAGAGGCCCGCATCGGTCTCGGCCGCGTGCTCGAGCAACTCGAGCGTGCTCTCCAGCGTTTCGAGCAGGTAGGCCTTGGTCTGGCCGAGGTAAGGCAAGTCAGCGGACCAGCGGCGGCCGGGCGAACTCTGCGCCGGGTTCCACCAGTCGTCGGCACTGGGCTCGATGGCCGCGAGACGCGTGGGCCGCACCGGGCAATCGATGCCGAAAGCGCGCTGCGTGTTGCGCCCGATCCACCATTCGGCGAACCAGCCGATGTGCCCGGCCAGCCACACCGGAGGCACCACGCCCTCCTCTTCGGGCACGGGCGGCACGGCGAGGGCTTCGGAGCCCAGCGCCTCTTCGTACAGGGTGAGCAGGTGGAGCGTGTGGTTGCGCGCGTCGATCAGGGCCAGCGAGAGCAGGTCGCGGCCAGCGCTGCGAATCTCGGGAGCGTCGATCGACCACGATGCCGCCCCGGCGGCAGACGGTGTGTGTCGCGGTGTCTGGGCCATGGCGACATTATGAACAGCCGACGACCCTGGGTACGCCCTCAAAGAACTTTCCGGCTACACCGATAGAATCCGCACCGCCTCACTCACCCGACCCGCTGGCACACAAGGCCAGAGCGTCGGGTGCCGTCGTATCTGGAGGCTCCCAATACAAAAATGGAGATGCAATGCAAGGCTTGCTCAAGCTGTCCCGGGCCATCGACTGGCTCAACGCCCAAGTGGGCAAATACGCGATATGGCTGATCCTGGTCGCTACCGCGATCAGTGCCATCAACGCCATCGTGCGCAAGGTGTTCAACACCAGCTCCAACGCCTTCCTCGAAGTGCAGTGGTACCTGTTTGCCTGGTCGTTTCTCATAGCCGCCGGCTACACGCTGCTGCACCGGGAACACGTGCGCATCGACGTGGTCAACAGCCGCCTGAGCAAACGCAAGCAGGTGTGGATCGACATCATCGGTTTCACCTGCTTCCTGACGCCGTTGTGCATCACGGTGCTCTATCTGTCGACCCCGGTGGTCTTGCAGATGTACAACTCGGGCGAAATGTCGGGCAACTCGGGCGGCCTGATCCGCTGGCCCGTGTGGGCTGCGCTGCCGGTGGGCTTTACCTTGCTGCTGCTGCAGGGCTGGTCGGAGCTCATCAAGCGCATTGCGTTCCTGCGCGGCGAAGGCCCGGACCCCATGGGCCGCCTGACCGACAAGACGGCCGAAGCCGAACTGATCGAGGCCTTGCGCCTTCAGGCCGAGGTGGACGCCGCCAAGGCCGCCGCCGCGACGGGCAACGCCCCGAAGCCGCAACACTGAACGGCCGCCGAGAAAAACACCATGGAATTCATTGTTGCCAACTTCGCCCCGATCATGTTCGCGGGCCTGATCTGCTTTCTGCTGCTGGGTTTTCCCGTTGCGTTCAGCCTCGGGGCCTGCGGCCTCTTCTTCGGTTTCGTCGGCATCGAGCTCGGCGTGTTCCAGTCGTCGGTCATGGCCTGGCTGCCGCAGCGGCTGATCGGCATCATGGCCAACGACACGCTGCTGGCCGTGCCCTTCTTCACGCTCATGGGGCTGATCCTCGAGCGCAGCGGCATGGCCGAGGACCTGCTGGACACGGTGGGCCAAGTGTTCGGCCCGATGCGCGGCGGCCTGGCGCTGGCGGTGATCTTCGTGGGCGCGCTGCTGGCGGCGACCACCGGCGTGGTGGCGGCATCGGTCATCTCGATGGGCCTGATCTCGCTGCCGATCATGCTGCGCTACGGCTACGACCGGCGCCTGTCCAGCGGCGTCATCGCCGCCTCGGGCACGCTCGCGCAGATCATTCCGCCCTCGCTGGTGCTGATCATCATGGCCGACCAGCTCGGCAAGAGCGTGGGCGACATGTACAAGGGCGCTTTCCTGCCCGGCTTCATGCTGATGGGCCTGTACGTGCTGTACGTGGTGTTCCTTGCGATCTTCAAGCCCACGCAGGTGCCCGCGCTGCCGCCCGAGGCACGCACCTTCCGCGAACCCAACGGCAGCGGCGGCTACGCCTCGCTGGTGGGCATCACCGCGCTGTCGGCAGTGGTGGCCGTGGTGCTGGCGCGCAACATGGAATTGGTGCACACCTGGTTCCAGGGCCATGAAGTGACCTCGGTGGCAACCGACGAAAAGGTCGTTGTCGCCATGTGCGGCGGCGTGTTCGTGGCGCTCGTGATCGCACTGATCAACAAGGGCCTGAAACTCAACCTCCTGTCGCGCCTGGCCGAGCGGGTCACCTTCGTGCTGATTCCGCCGCTGCTGCTGATCTTCCTGGTGCTGGGCACCATCTTCCTGGGCGTGGCCACGCCCACCGAAGGCGGCGCGATGGGTGCCATGGGCGCACTCATCATGGCGTGGGTCCGCCGTCGCATGAGCTTCACGCTGCTCAAGCAGGCGCTCGGCTCGACCACGCGACTCTCCAGCTTCGTGATGTTCATCCTGATCGGCGCGACGGTGTTCAGCCTGGTGTTCCAGGCGGCGGACGGCCCGATCTGGGTGGAGCATCTGTTGACGTCGCTGCCCGGCGGACCGGTGGGCTTTTTGATCGCGGTGAACGTGCTGGTCTTCTTCCTGGCGTTCTTCCTCGATTACTTCGAGCTGTCGTTCATCGTGGTGCCGCTCCTGGCACCGGTGGCGCACAAGATGGGCATCGACCTCATCTGGTTCGGCGTGCTGCTGGCGGTGAACATGCAGACCTCGTTCATGCACCCGCCCTTCGGGTTCGCACTGTTCTTCCTGCGCTCGGTCGCCCCCGAGAAGCAGTACGTGGACCGCGTGACGCAGAAGGTCATGGAGCCGGTCACGACGATGCAGATCTACAAGGGCGCGATCCCGTTCGTGCTGATCCAGCTCACCATGGTGGGCATCCTGATCGCGTTCCCGCAGATCGTGACGGGCAGCCTCGACAAGGAGGTGAAGGTCAACATGGAGGACATCGGTGCGCAGATGCGCGACAGCCTGAAATCCGACGAAGGCGCAACGCCGACCGACCCCTACGGCGGCCCCGAGGAGGCCGCGCCGGGCGCCGAGCCGAAGACCGAGCCGGGCGCGCCGGGTGCAGCCGCACCCGCGGCGCCGGAACCGTCGGCGGAAAGCACCGAGAGCGATCCGATGAAGGCCATGCAGGACGCGCTCAAGGCGCAGAACCCGAAGCCCTGAGCGACGAACACCGCCTCCTTCCCCAGGAGGCGGCCCATAAAAAAGGCCGGCCCGCGTAAGCGGACCGGCCTTTTTGCTACGTTACGTGCCGCCGGCAAACCGGCGGCAGCACCCGGTCAGATCTTGACCGAGTTCATGTACTGGTTGAACGGGTACTCCGAGAAGCGGTTCCACAGGATCTGGTCGCGCTGGAAGGCGCGCATGTCCTGGTGGATCTTCTTGAAGTCGGCCGACTTGGCTTCGTGCTCGGCGAACACTTCCATCGAGGCCTTGAAGCCCGCGTCCATCACGGCCTTGGGGAACGGCTTGAGCTGCGTCTTGGCGGCCACGAGGCGCTTGATCGCGAGCGGGTTGAAGGCGTCGTACTTGGCGATCATGTCGCGCGCGGCAACCTTGGTAGCCGCATCGAGGATGGCCTTGTTCTCGTCCGACAACTTGGCGAAGGCCTTGTTGTTGATGAAGAACTCCAGGTCGGCGCCGCCTTCCCACCAGCCGGGGTAGTAGTAGTACGGTGCAACCTTGTTGAAGCCCAGCTTCTCGTCGTCGTAGGGGCCGACGAACTCGGCGGCGTCCAGCGTGCCCTTTTCGAGCGCCTGGTAGATATCGCCCGCGGGCATGTTCTGCGACACCACGCCCAGCTTGGCCATCGCCTCGCCGAACACGCCGCCGCCCATGCGCATCTTCAGGCCCTTCAGATCCTCGACGGTCTTGATTTCCTTGCGGTACCAGCCGCCCATCTGCGTGCCGGTGTTGCCGGCGCTGGCGGTGCGGAAGTTGTACTGCGCGAAGAAGGCGTCCAGGAGCTTGCGGCCGTTGCCGTACTCTTTCCACGAATCGGTCTGGCGTGCGGTGAGGCCGAAGGGCACGGCGCAGCTGAACGCGAAGATCGGGTCCTTGCCGGTGAAGTAGTAAGCGGCGGTTTGCGCCATTTCCAGGGTGTCGCCCTGCAGCGCATCGACCACGCCGAATGCGGGCATCAGCTCACCGGCCGGATGGACCGAGATTTCGAACTTGCCGCCCGACAGTGCCTTGACTGTTTTCGAGAGCATTTCGGCACTGCCGAAAATGGTGTCGAGCGAACGGGGAAAGCTGGACGCGAGACGCCAGCGAATCGCGGATTGCGCGTGAACGGCCGGCGCAATGCCGGCGGCCAAAACGCCGGCGATGCCCGCGTTTTTGATGAGGGAACGACGATCCATTGAATGCACTCCGAGTTCTTGGGAAAAACGAAACGCGGCTTGTGACCGCGTTGGGGACTTTTGTATAAGTCTTCTTGATTGTAAAAACCGCCTTACAGGCGTCCGGCGGGGGTTTACCCTGCGACGGCGCCGAAGCGTTGGGTGATCGATGCCGCGATGCCCGCTGCATCGAGCCCGATCGATGCGAGCAGCTTGGCCGGATCGCCATGCTCGATGAAGCGGTCGGGCAGGCCCAACTGCAGCACCGGCTTCTGCACATTCGCCGCCTGCAAGGCCTCGAGCACCGCACTGCCCGCGCCGCCCATGGTGGCGCCCTCTTCGAGCGTGACGATGGCATCGTGCGTGCCCGCCACCTGCAACAACAGTTCGACGTCGAGCGGCTTGGCCCAGCGCATGTTGACCACCGTGGCATCGAGCGATTCGGCCGCGGTGAGCGCCGGGTACAGCAGTGAACCGAACGCGAGGATCGCGATGCGCTTGCCTTCGCGACGCACCTCGCCCTTGCCGAACGGCAGCGCGTCGAGCGTGAGGTGCGGCGCCACGCCGGCACCCGCGCCGCGCGGATAGCGCACCGCCACCGGGTGGTTCTGTTCGTAGGCGCTTGTGAGCAGCTGGCGCAACTCGCGTTCGTCCGCGGGGCAGGCAATGCTCATGTTGGGAATGCAGCGCAGGAACGGGATGTCGTAGGCGCCCGCGTGCGTCGCACCATCGGCGCCGACGAGGCCGGCGCGGTCGAGCGCGAACACCACCGGCAGGTTCTGGATCGCGACGTCGTGGATCAGTTGGTCGTACGCGCGCTGCAGGAAGGTCGAGTAGATCGCGACCACCGGCTTCAGGCCTTCGCATGCCAGGCCGGCCGCGAAGGTGACTGCGTGCTGCTCGGCGATGCCGACGTCGTAGTAACGATCGGGAAAGCGCTGCTCGAACTCCACGAGCCCCGAGCCTTCGCGCATCGCGGGCGTGATGCCCACGAGCCGGCCATCGTGCGCGGCCGTGTCGCACAGCCACTGGCCGAACACCTGCGTGAAGGTCTGCTTGGCCACCGCGGTCGACTTGACGAGGCCGACTTGCGGATCGAACTTGCCGGGCCCGTGGTAGGCCACCGGATCGGCCTCGGCCAGCTTGTAGCCCTGCCCCTTCTTCGTGACCACGTGCAGGAACTGCGGGCCGTCGAGGTGCTTGAGGTTCTCGAGCGTGGGCACCAGCGAATCGAGGTCGTGGCCGTCGATCGGGCCGACGTAGTTGAAGCCGAACTGCTCGAACAGCGTGGCCGGCACCACCATGCCCTTGGCATGCTGCTCGAAGCGCTTGGCCAGTTCGAACAGCGGCGGCGCCGCGCGCAGCACGCTCTTGCCGACGTTCTTGGCGGCGGCGTAGAAGTTGCCGCTCATCAGCTGCGCCAGGTAGCGGTTGAGCGCGCCGACGGGCGGGCTGATCGACATATCGTTGTCGTTCAGGATCACCAGGAGCTTGCAGTCGCACACGCCCGCGTTGTTGAGCGCCTCGAAGGCCATGCCGGCCGTCAATGCGCCGTCGCCGATGATGGCCACGGTGTAGCGGTCTTCGCCCTTCTGCTTGGCCGCCATCGCCATGCCGAGCGCGGCCGAGATGCTGGTGGACGAGTGCGCGGTGCCGAAGGTGTCGTACTCGCTCTCGCTCCTCTGCGGAAAGCCCGAGATGCCGCCGATCTGCCGCAGCGTGGGCATGCGCTCGCGCCGGCCGGTGAGGATCTTGTGCGGATAGGTCTGGTGGCCCACGTCCCACACCAGTCGGTCGTGCGGCGTGTTGAACACGTGGTGCAGCGCGACCGTGAGCTCGACCGTGCCGAGGTTGGAGCTCAGGTGGCCGCCGGTGCGCGAGACGTTGTCGAGCACGCAGGCGCGCACCTCGTCGGACAGCTGCCGCAGTTGTGCGCGGTCGTACTGGCGGATCGGCGAGGGGTCGTGGAGAGTGGGAAGCAGCGGAGCCATGTGGGGTGTTGTTCTTTTCTCAGCGGTCGCGGTCGACCACCATGTGTGCGAGAGCGCGCAGTGCGGCGGTGTCGGCCAGGCCGCTCCTGGTCAGGGCAGCGAGCGCATCGGCCAGCAGTTGGCGGGCCTGCGTGCGTGCGCCGTCGAGGCCGAGCAGCGACACGTAGGTGGGCTTGTCGGCGGCGGCGTCCTTGCCGGCCGTCTTGCCTAAGGTTTGGGAATCGGCGGTAACGTCGAGGATGTCGTCCACCACCTGGAATGCGAGGCCGATGGCCGCGCCGTAGTCGCGCAACGCCGCCAGCGCAGCGGCGCTCACATTGCCGCACGCAGCGCCCATCTCGACGCTGCCCTGCAGCAGCGCGCCGGTCTTCAGGCGGTGCATTTCGCGCAGTTGCGTTTCGTTGAGTGCGATGCCGACGCTGGCCAGGTCGATCGCCTGGCCGCCCGCCATGCCCTGGCTGCCGGCAGCCCGCGCGAGCAAGCGGCACAACGTGGCCTGCGTGGCCGCGGGAATCTCGTCGCCCTCGGGAGTCAGCAGCTCGAAGGCCAAGGCCTGCAGCGCGTCGCCGGCGAGCAGCGCATCGGCTTCGCCGAACTTCACATGCACCGTGGGCTTGCCACGGCGCAGCACGTCGTTGTCCATGCAGGGCAGGTCGTCGTGCACCAGCGAATAGGCGTGGATCAGTTCGGTGGCGCAGGCCGCGCGCAGCGCAGCGGCTTCATTGCCGCCGACCGCTTCGCTGGCCGCGAGCACCAGGAGCGGCCGCAGGCGCTTGCCGCCGTCGAGCACCGCGTAGCGCATCGCATCGCCCAGCAGTACTGGCGCCTCGATGCCGACCCAGCGCGACAGCGCCGCTTCGACACGGGTCAGGTGCGGTTCGCTCCAGCCGGCGAGCCGGGCGGCGGTCCAGTCGGTCATGGTGGCCGCGCTCATTCGGCCGTCCAGACCTTGAGGCTGCCCGCATCGAGCACCTTGATCTGGTCTTCGACCGCCTGCAGCTTGTCGCGGCAGAAGGCGAGCAATGCGGCGCCGCGCTGGTAGCTGCCCAGGAGCTGGTCGAGCGGCAACTGGCCCGATTCGAGTTCTGCCACCAGTTGCTCCAGCTCCTGAAGCCCGGCTTCGTAACTGGCGGGCAACGGCCCCGTATCGGGCGTGGCCGCCGGGCTGGAAGAGGAAGGGGAAGGCACCTTGGGCATGCAACGGAACGTGGGTGAAACGGGGCATTTTAGGACGGGGGGACAAATGAGCCCCCCCGGGTACAATGCGAACTCTTCTTGTTGGCAAACCAACACACTTCTCGGGCCGTCGCACCTTCTGACGGCGCGTTCCGTTATTTCCCTTTTTTCTCCCTGTGGGGAGCTTGGTCAGGTCCTCCATGTCTGATTTAAGTCTTCAACTGCAGCAGGCCGCGAGCCAACTTCCAGTTTCCGCGTATTTCGACGAGGCCCTGTACGCCCGCGAAATGCAAAACCTTTTCTCGCGAGGGCCCCGCTATGTCGGCCATCGCCTCGCCGTGCCCGAAATGGGCAACTTCCACACCCTGCCGCAGGAGCACCAGGGCCGCGCGCTGGTCCACACGCCCAAGGGCGTGGAGCTGATCTCCAACGTGTGCCGCCACCGCCAGGCGCTGATCCTGCAGGGCCGTGGCCAGCTGGACAACCAGGCCGGCGGCAACATCGTCTGCCCGCTGCACCGCTGGACCTACGCCGCGAGCGATGCGCGCACCACCGGCACGCTGATCGGCGCCCCGCATTTCGACCAGGACCCGTGCCTCAACCTGCACAACTACCCGCTCACCGAGTGGAACGGCCTGCTGTTCGAGAAGAATTCGGATGGCACCGGCCGCGACGTGGCCGCCGACATGCGCGGCCTGGGCCCGCAGGCCGACCTCGACTTCTCGGGCTACACGCTCGACCGTGTCGAACTGCACGAGTGCAACTACAACTGGAAGACCTTCATCGAGGTCTACCTGGAGGACTACCACGTCGGCCCGTTCCACCCGGGCCTCGGCAGCTTCGTCACCTGCGACGACCTGCGCTGGGAGTTCAATCAAAACTATTCGGTGCAGACCGTGGGCGTGGCCAACCGCCTCGGTCGCGCGGGCAGCCCGGTCTACCAGAAGTGGCAGGAGCAGTTGCTCAAGTACCGCGACGGCAAGCCGCCGAAGTACGGCGCGATCTGGCTCACCTACTACCCGCACGTGATGGTCGAGTGGTATCCGCACGTGCTCACCGTCTCGACGCTGCACCCGGTGAGCCCGACCAAGACGCTCAACATGGTCGAGTTCTTCTACCCCGAGGAAATCGTCGCCTTCGAGCGCGAGTTCGTCGAGGCCCAGCAGGCCGCCTACATGGAAACCTGCGTGGAAGACGACGAGATCGCCGAGCGCATGGACGCCGGCCGCCGCGCGCTGATGCTGCGCGGCGACAACGAGACCGGCCCGTACCAGAGCCCGATGGAAGACGGCATGCAGCAGTTCCACGAGTGGTACAAGGCCGCGATGCAGCAACCCGCGTGACGTCGGTCCCGCCCCGCGTCCCGCGGGGCCTTCTTTTCCCTCATACGAAGTAGAGACGATGCAAGCGCTCTGGATGGTGCTCGGCGCCTTTCTTTTTGCCACCATGAGCGTCGTGGTGAAGGTCGCCTCGCAGTGGTTCAACAGCGGCGAGATGGTGCTTGGGCGCGGCCTCATCGGCATCGTTTTCCTCTGGCTCCTCTCGCGCAAGATGCGCGTCTCGCTCGCCACCAAATACCCCGGCATGCACGCCTGGCGCAGCACCATCGGCGTGATCTCGCTGGGCGCATGGTTCTACGCTATCGCGCACATGCCGCTGGCCACCGCCGTCACGCTCAACTACATGAGCAGTGTGTGGGTCGCTGCCTTCCTGATTGGCGGTGCGCTGCTCGCATGGGTGCCGGTGCCCGGGCGCGACGGCCGCGTGGCAAAGCCGCCGCTGCAGGGCGCGCTCGCGATGACGGTGCTGGCGGGCTTCATCGGCGTGGTGCTCATGCTCAAGCCCACGGTCAGCGGCAACGAAGGCTTCGCGGGCATGCTCGGCCTGCTGTCGGGCCTGACGGCCGCCTTCGCGTACATGCAGGTGGTGGCGCTTTCGCGCATTGGCGAGCCCGAGCTGCGCACGGTGTTCTATTTCGCCGTCGGCTCGGCCGTCGCCGGGGCCTTCGCCACGGCGGCCACCGGGTTTTCGGGCGGCAGTTCGTGGACGTGGCAGCATGCGCTGTGGCTGCTGCCCATCGGCCTGCTCGCCGCTCTCGGGCAGCTCTGCATGACGCGCGCCTACGCCACGGCCAAGACGGAAGCCGGCACCCTCGTGGTGGCCAACCTGCAGTACTCGGGCATCATCTTCGCGGCGTTCTACAGCGTGGTGGTGTTCGATGACCGCATCGATGCCGCCGGTTGGGGCGGCATGGCGCTCATCGTGGTGAGCGGCATCGCGGCCACCGTGCTGCGCCAGCGGGCGGTACCCAAGGCGCCAGCCGAAGAACACTGAAGACAACCTCTCCGAAGGAGATCACGACCATGTACACCACCCTCGTCAGCGTCGAACAACTCCAGCAACTGCAGGCCAGCGATGCACCGCTCATGGTGTTCGATTGCAGCTTCGATCTCATGAAGCCCGAGGCCGGCCCGCAGCTCTATGCCGCGGCCCACATTCCGGGCGCGCAGTACGCCAACCTCGACACGGATCTCAGCGCCAAGCACGGCGTGCCCGGCGCCCATGGCGACGTGGTGGTTGCGCAGGAAGACGGCGTGCCCGCCTCGGGCGGCCGCCATCCGCTGCCCAGCCGCGAGAAGTTCGCGGCGTGGCTTTCCAGCGTCGGCTTCTCCAACGACATGCAGGCCGTGGTGTACGACCGCAACGGCGCCAACTACTGCGGGCGCCTGTGGTGGATGCTCAAGTGGATGGGCCACGATGCGGTGGCCGTGCTCGACGGCGGCCTGCAGGCCTGGCAGGCCGCGGGCGGCGAAGTGACCGACCGCGAGGAGCCCGCGCGCTTCCAGTCGAATTTCGTACAGAGCGAGCCGATTGCAAAGCTTGTGACTACCGACACCGTGTTGCGTCGGCTCGGTCAAGCTGACCAGCAGCTGATCGACGCACGGGCCGGTGCACGATATCGCGGCGAGGTGGAACCTCTGGACCCGATTGCCGGTCACATCCCCGGGGCCCTGAACCGGCCCTTCGCCGACAACCTCGGCCCGGACGGCAAGTTCAAGCCGGCATCGCAATTGCGTGCCGAGTTCGAAGCGCTGCTCGCGGGACGCGATGCGGCGACAGTCGTCCACCAATGCGGCAGCGGCGTGAGCGCGGTGCCCAACCTGCTTGCGATGCAGATCGCCGGGCTCGGGACGACCGCGCTCTATGCCGGCAGCTGGAGCGAATGGAGCAACACGCCGGGGCTGCCGACCCGGCAAGGCGCAGAACCATGAAACACATCCGACTCCGACGCATCTCCGGTCTCGCAATCGCCACGGCGCTGTTCGCTGCGGCCCCGTTCCTCTCCGCGCAAGCCCAGCAGCAGCAGCACGCCCACGTGCACGGCCAGATGAAGCTGGACGTGGCCATCGACGGCCCCACGGTGGTGATCGACATGGAATCCCCGCTGGACAACATCGTCGGCTTCGAACGCGCCCCGAAGACCGATGCCGAGAAAGCCACCGTCGAAGCTGCCGTCGCCCAGTTGCGCGCGGCCGACAAGCTTTTCACCATCGACCCCGCCGCCAACTGCAAGCTCGGCCCGGTCGACCTGCGCTCCGGCGCCCTGGGCCTCGGCAACCCCGACCCGAACGAGCCTCCGGGCCATGCCGACCTGGACGCCACCTTCTCCTTCAACTGCACCAATGCGGCCGCCGCGAAGTTCATCGACCTGAACCTGTTCAGCGTGTTCAAGGGCCTGCGCCAGATCGATTCGCAGATCGCTTCGTCGCAAGGCCAGTTCAAGCGCCAGCTCAAGCGCCCCGCGGGCGCGCAGGCGGCACAACCCGCTCGTCTGAGCTGGGGCAAGTAACACTGTGAGCACCGCTTCGCAGGCCGATTCGACGCCGCTGCGCGTCGTGCTCGCGGCCGAATCGCTGCGCTTTGCATGGCCCGGCGTGAAGGCGCCCTGCATCGACATCGAGGCCTTCCGCATCACCGCCGGCGAATCGGTGTTTTTGCACGGGCCGAGCGGCTGCGGCAAGAGCACGCTGCTGTCGCTCCTGGCCGGCGTGCTGGTGGCCGACGAAGGCCGCGTCATGCTGCTGGGGCACGACTGGTCGCAGCTCTCGGGCGCCGCGCGCGACCGCAGCCGCGTGGCGCACGTGGGCTACATCTTTCAGCAGTTCAACCTGCTGCCTTACCTGAGCGTGCTCGACAACGTGCTGCTGCCCTGCCGCTTCTCGGCCCGGCGCGAAGCGCAGGCGGCGCGCAACGGCAGCTCACGCGAAGAAGCCGAGCACCTGCTCGACCAGATGGGCCTGGACCGCAACCTCTGGAAGCGCCAGGCGCTTCAGCTCTCGGTGGGCCAGCAGCAGCGCGTGGCTGCGGCGCGCGCGCTCATCGGCCAACCCGAAGTGGTGATTGCCGACGAGCCGACTTCCGCGCTCGACGAAGACCGGCGCGAGGCCTTTCTCGACGTGCTGCTGACCGCCTGTGTCGAGAACCACAGCGCCCTCCTCTTCGTGAGCCATGACCAGCGCATCGCGCAGCGCTTCGCGCGGCATGTGCTGCTGCCGGAGATCAATCGCGCAGCTTCGACGGCGATGGCGGTGGACGCATGAACGCCCTCTTCTCCATCGCATGGCGCAGCGCCTGGAACCGGCGCTTCACGCTTGCGCTCACCGTGTTCTCGATCGCGCTCTCCACCTTCCTCTTGCTCGGCGTGGAGCGCATCCGCACCGAGCTGCGCGAGAACTTCGCCTCGTCCGTCTCGGGCACCGACCTCATCGTCGGCGCGCGCACCGGCTCCACGCAGCTCTTGCTGTACTCGGTGTTCCGCATCGGCGCGGCCACCAACAACATCTCGTGGAAGAGCGTGCAGGCGCTGGCCGCGCACCAGGGCGTCGACTGGGTCGTGCCGCTGTCGCTGGGCGATTCGCACCGCGGCTTCGCGGTGCTGGCGACATCGCCCGAGTACTTCGCGCGCTTTCGTTATGGCGACAAGCAACTCCTGAAGCTGCGCGAGGGCAAGCCCTTCAGCGAACTGTTCGATGCGGTGGTCGGTGCCGAAGTGGCCGACAAGCTCGGCTACCACGTGGGCCAGAAGATCACGCTCGCGCACGGCAGCGGCGAGCTCAACGTGGCCGAGCATGCCGACAAGCCCTTCACCGTGGTCGGCGTGCTCGCGCGCACCGGCACGCCGGTGGACCGCACGGTGCACATCGGCCTCGAAGCGATGGAGGCTATCCACCTCGAATGGGTGGGCGGCGCGCCGATGCCGGGCGTGAAGATTCCCGCCGAGCAGGTGCGCAAGTTCGACCTCACGCCCAAGAACGTGACGGCCGCGCTCGTGGGCTTGAAGAACCGCGCCGCGGTGTTCGGCGTGCAGCGCTGGATTTCCACCTACAACGGCGAACCGCTGATGGCCATCCTCCCCGGCGTGGCGCTCGATGAGCTGTGGAGCGTGATCGGCATCGGCGAGAACGCGCTGCTGCTCATGTCCGCACTGGTTGCGCTGGTGAGCCTCGCGGGCCTGGTCTCGGTGGTGATGGCGGGCCTGAACGAACGACGGCGCGAGCTGGCCGTGCTGCGCGCTGTGGGCGCCGGCTTGCGCCACGTGCTGGCGCTGCTTGCACTCGAAGGCGCGATGGTCACCGTGCTGGGCGTGGCCTTCGGCGTGGTGATGGCGGTGCTCGGCATCGCCCTGCTCTCGCCGTGGCTGCAGTCGCAGTTCGGGCTGACATTGAGCCTCTCGGAACCTACACTCAACGAATGGCTGCTGATGGCGAGCCTGCTGGTCGCAGGCTGGCTGGCAAGCCTGCTCCCTGGCATTCGCGCCTACCGACTCTCACTGGCGGACGGCCTCTCACCGAGGATTTGAACCATGCGCATCGCAAAGAAGACTTCCACGATCACGGCTTTCAATCGGCTTTCATTGCTGCTGGCCGGCGCCGGTCTCGCAGCGATGGCATGGGCCGCCGAGCCCGCGCCCAAGGACACCACCGCATCGAACCCGCTCGGCGGCAAGGCCGCTGCACCCGCCGTTGCCAAGGGCACGCCGGGCCAGCCGCGCCAGATCACCTGGGAAGAACTGGTGCCCAAGGACTGGGACCCGGCCAAGGACTTCAAGGGCATGGACCTGAGCGCGCTGGACGACGGCGACCCGCGCGCCAACGAGATGCTCATGAAGATGCAGGAGGTGTCGAACAACGCACCGACCAACCCCGCGATGAACGGCGCCGAGATCAAGATCCCCGGCTTCATCGTGCCGCTCGAAGAAGCCAAGGGCGAGGTCACCGAGTTCCTGCTCGTGCCCTACTTCGGCGCCTGCATCCACACGCCGCCGCCGCCGGCCAACCAGATCCTGCACGTCATTCCGCAGAAGGGCGCCAAGTTCCGCGCCATGGACACCGTGTGGGTCACCGGCAAGCTGCAGACCCAGCGCAACGATTCGATGATGGGTGTGAGCGGCTACCACGTGAGCGCCAGCAGCGTCACCAAGTACTCGGGCGGCGCCAAGTAAGGTAAGTAACGCCCGCGCGACTCCGAGGCCGCCCTGTGTGGGCGATGCCTCACATAGGCAGCAGCGCCAGGACGACACAGACAGTTGCATCACCGGCGCAAAGTCGGTCATCGCAGATCGTCAGGGACCGTTGAGAGAGTCAGGCGTGACGTCGGCGCCTTGATGGAACTCCAGATGAACATCCAACGTCCCCCCTTCTCCCGCGCCCCTCGCCTTTTCGCGGTTTCGCTGTGCATCGGCGCTCTCGCCCTCGCAGGCTGCGACAAGGCCGCGCCACCCAGTCCCGCCACACCACCGAGCGCCGCCGCGGACCCGGCCATCTCGATGCCTCCGCCCACGGTGCCGCAGGCACCTGCTGCGGCGCCCGCGGCACCCGTGCCGGTCGCCTACACGCCGCCCTCGGCCGAGCAGCTCTACCAGCTGGTTGCGCCCATCGCGCTCTACCCCGACAAGCTTGTCGCGCAGATCCTGGCCGGCGCCACCTACCCCGAGCAGATCACTGCCGCGCACGACTGGCTCGGGCAGAACCAGTCGCTCAAGGCCGGCCCGCTTTCCGATGCGGCCAACCAGCAGCCCTGGGACCCGAGCGTGAAATCGCTCACCGCATTTCGTCCTGTGCTCGACCAGCTCGCGGGCAACATCACCTGGACCGAATCGCTCGGCAAGGCGTACTACAACGACCCGGCCGACGTGATGAACGCGATCCAGGTCATGCGGCAGCGCGCATCGAAGGCGGGCCGCCTGAAGAACAACGACAAGCTGCGGGTGGCCAGCGCCCAGGCGCCGCGCGACTACGTGCCGGCACCGGATATGCAGGCCGCCTACGGCGGACCCGCAGTGATCGAGCCGCCGCAGCAACTGATCACCATCGAACCCGTGCAGCCCGACGTGGTGTACGTGCCGCGCTACGACCCGCAGGTGATCTACGGCGAGCCCTTGCCCGTGTACCCCGGCTATGCCTATGCGCCGCCGCCTCCGGTGGAGGTCGCGCCCGGCTACAGCCGCGGCCAGGTCGCCGCGGCCGGCGCGCTGGCGTTCGGCACGGGCGTGATCGTCGGTGCCGCGCTGGAGCGCCACGGCTGGGGCTGGAACTCATGGAACGTGAACTGGGGCGCACCGCGCGATCGCAGATATGACCGCGACCGTGACCGCGTGGCGCAGCCGGCCTTTGCACGGCCTGCGGTGGTCTACAACAACAGCACCTACATCTCGCGCTCGACCACGGTGGTCAACAACGTGCGCAACGTCTACAACAACAACGACCGCAACGGCGGACCACGCGGCATGCCGCCCGGCGCGCCGCCGCCCAACTTTGCGCAGCAGCAGCAACAACAAGCGCAGTTCGCGCAGATGCAGCAGCAACAGCAGCAACAACAACAGGCGCGCCAGCAACAGGCCGCGGCGCAACAGCAGCAGGTGCAGCAACAGCAAGCACAGCAACGCGCACAGCAGCAGGCTCAACAGCAACAAGCGCAGCAGTTGCAGGCCCAGCAAGCCCAACAGCAACAGCAGGCGCGGCAGGCCCAGCTTCAGCAACGCGCACAGCAGCAGGACCAGGCGCGCCGCCAGCAAGCGCAGCAGGCCCAACAACAGGCACAGCAGCAGGCACGCGCCGCCAACCAGCAGCCGCCGCAACAGCAACAGGCCCGAGCCCAGCAGCAGCAACAGCAGGAACAGTTGCGGCGCCAGCAAATGGAACAGCAACAGCAAGCGCGGACCGCCGCCCAGCAAACCCAGCAACAACAGCAGCGCGCGTTGCAGGACCGGCAGCGCCAGCAGCAGCAGCAAACTCAGCAGACCCAGCAGGCACAGCAAGCGCAACAGGACCAGTCACGCCGCCAGCAGATGCAGCAGCAACAGCAGGCGCAGCAACAGGCCCGCGCGGCCCAGCAGCAACAGGCGCAGCAACAACAACGGCAACAGCAGGCCCAGAACGAGGCCCGCCAGCAGCAGGACCAGATGCGTCGCCAGCAACAGCAACAGCAGCAACAACAAGCCCAGGCCGCGCGCGCACAACAGCAGCAACAGGCGATGCAACAACAGCAGCAACGCCAGCAGCAGGTGCAGCAACAGCAGCAGGCGCAACAGGCCCAGATGCGACAGCAGCAGCAACAGGCGGCTCAAGCGCACCAACAGCAGCAGCAACAGGCTCAACAGCACGCGGCTGCGGCGGCCGCCGCAGCCGCGGCCCACAAGCCGCCGGCCCGCCCCGGCGAGCCACCTCGTCAGCAGCCCTGAGGCAGGCGGCTGCCTCTGCGCCGCTTATTACTGCTTGCCGATCTCGGTCAGCAGGCGCGTGACGAGGTAGATGCGCGGCACGATCGAATCGACTTCGATGTATTCGTCGCGTGCGTGGTAGCCGAAGCCTGCGAGGCCGAAGCTCTCGACCACCGTGGCCTTGCCCGAGCGGCCGGCGAAGCCCGCGTCGGTGCCGCCGCCGGTCATCGGCGTGAGCGCGAGGTCGCGGTCGATTTCCTTGTAGATCGCCTGCGCCTTCTCGGCCAGGGCACGGCCCTTCGCGCCCGCGACGAATGCCGGACGGCCGACCTCGACCTTCACCGTCGTCTCGGTATCGGGAATCAGCTTGCCGCTCGCGATCTTCGCCTGCAGCACTTCGTTGAGTTTCTTCTCCGCGCCCGGCTGCGTGATGCGGATGTCGCCCAGCGCCTGCGCCTTCTCGGTGATCTGGTTGATCGGGCCGGTGGCGCGCGCCACGGTCCAGTTGAGCGTCACGCCCGGAATGTCTTTTGCGAGGTCCTTGGTCTGCAGCATCTGGTACGACAGCTCGTACAGCGCGTTGCGGCCCAGTTCGGGCGCGGCACCCGCGTGCGCGGCGCGGCCCTTCACTTCCATCGTGGCCTGCGCGATGCCGGCCGCGCCGAGCAGCAGCGACTCGCCCTTGGCCACCGACTTGGCGGCCGTCGGTTCGAACGACAGCACGGTGTCGTGCAGGTCGGCCGTGGTGGCGATGAGTTCACCTGAGCCCACCGAGCCCACTTCTTCATCGGGGTTCACCAGCACGGTGAGCGTGTCGTAGTCGCGCCAGCCCGCATCGGCCAGGATCTTGAGCGAGGCCAGCATCACCGCGATGCCGCCCTTGTCGTCGGCAATGCCAGGGCCGTAGATGCGGTTGCCGTCCACCTTGTAGGGCTGGCTGCCCAGGATGCCCGCGGCATACACCGTGTCCATGTGGCCCTGCAGCATGATCTTGCGCTTGCCTGTGCCCTTGACCGTGCCGATGACGATGTCCGCGCCCGCGCCGGCCTCGGTCTTGCGGCGCTCGGTCTTGAAGCCCGCGGCCTTCAGGCGCCCCTCGATCACGTCGGCCATCTTGAGCAGGCCATCGACGTTGAGGCTGCCCGATTCGATCTGCACCATCTCCTTGAGGTTGTCGATGACGGCGGGCTGCGCTTTCTCTGCGGCGGCGAGCAGCTTGGCATCGGGCGCGGCCTGCACGGCGATGGCGGCCAGGGCGAGACCGGAGGCCAGCGCGATGGAACGCAGGGCGAAGAAGGACGAAGAGCGCATGGACATGATGGTTCTCTTTTCTCGAAGTGAATGGCGGGCGCCAGCATAGCGACCCGGCGTGGGAACGCGGCGCAAGTCGGCGACAGGGCGATGACTTGGCGGGCGTCGCCGGCAGCGCTTACATTGCCTTCGCTTCGTGATGAGCGAAGTCGGGATTGGCGTCCCGCTGACATCTGCGACGAAAGCCGCAGTCACCGCACATGGTCTGCGGCTTTTTTCATTCCTGCTTCCAGTTTTAGGCGGCTCGAATGGGAGGGCTCGCGCCCTGCCGGTTTTCGCAAGATGTCCCGGTACGCCAACCCGTTCGAGCTGCCGCCCCCGATTGGCGTGCGTCAGAATCCGGCGAGGAACGAGCGCTCGGCGACAGCGTTCTCTTCACGTCGGCACACCGAGGCGGCATGCGTTTCGGCCCCTGATACACAGGAAGGAAGAGCGACGATGCCCAAGCATTCAATTTTCACGATGGCCTTCGCGAAGGTCTATCCGATGTACGTTCAAAAAGTGGAGCGCAAGGGCCACACGAAGGAGGAAGTCGATCAGATCATTTGCTGGCTGACGGGCTATGACGAAGCAGGATTGCGTCGGCAGATCGAACGGCAAAACGACTTCCAGACTTTCTTTGCCGAGGCGCCTGCGATGCACCCGAACAGCTCGCTCATCAAGGGTGTGGTCTGCGGCGTTCGCGTGGAAGACGTCGACGATCCGCTCATGCAGAAGATTCGCTATCTGGACAAGCTGATCGACGAGCTTGCCAAAGGGAAGGCGACGGGAAAGATTCTGCGGGTGTAGCTTGAAGATCCGCGCCGCGAGCAGACGCTCTTAAAGTCTGCCGTTCGCTTCGGCTACCTGCTTGGCTACTTAGCTGCCTGTCGGCGATGACTGCGATCGCCATCCATCAACAAGGACTTGCCCCATGAGTTGCCTCGGCGTTCACTTCGCCCTTACCCCAGAAGATGCGCAAGCCCTGGAGGCCATCGAGAACGACGACGATCGGCTCGAACATCTGACGGAGGAGATTGAGGAGCGGTACTTCAAGGAAGCCGAGGCTTACATCGCTGAGTCCGACAAGTCGTGGGACGCCATGCACCGGGCCCTCTCGGATGGAACGCTGTCCTCGTCCGGCGGTTCCTTTCCACTCAATCACGTTGTTCTGGGCGGCACGAGCCTCTACGCCGACGACGACTACATCATGAGCCTGAAGACGCCGGTTCAGGTCCGGGATATCGCGGCAGCTTTGGCGCCTGTTGATGAAGCGGAATTCAGGCGGCTCTACAACAACATCGATGCCGAGGATTACGACGGTGAGGTTTCGGATGAAGACTTTGAGTACACGTGGGGGTGGTTTACGGGGGTGAGGGATCTGTATGTCAAGGCGGCTGCTGAGGGGCGGTTTGTGCTTTTTACGGCGGATCAATAAGGCCGAGTCCGATCATGAACGAATGTTCGTTATCGATGTTGAATTCGCTCCAACTCGAGCATTCATGATTCAAGTCGACGCCGCTTCGCGCAGCTTAATTAAGGCGCTAAAACGCATCACATGACACTCGACATTGGCTTCCTAGATGCTCATGGCAAGCATGACTGCCGGCTCCAGTTTGAATGCGATGGCTATTACTGGTTTTTGCACCCTTGGTTCAAAGCGTTTTACCAAGAGACCGGAAAATACGTCGACCTATATGGCGATTGCCATCTTCACTCAGGAAGTGGCTTGTTGAATTTGGATTCCAAAATATCAGAAGCCCTCGTAGCAGCGCAGAGACAGCCGTCAAACTGGGGCGTTCATATCGGGACGCAACTTCGTCCGGAGGTCAAGGAGCTTTATTCCACGGTGGACCGAAAACGAATGATTCAAGTCATCGAGGAATTTCAGGCGCTGCTAAAAGAGGCCCACAGAACAAATGCAACGGTTGTATGCCTCGGCGATTAGAAATGGGCTCCAGCCTATCACTCGAGATAAGTAGTATCGGCATTTAAGGCTCGGGGCTGACCAGCCCCCCGGCGAAATGACAAATCAAATAGAGCACAATCAAAGCCGCTAGAAGCGTCAAGAGGAAAAACTGAATAAATTACTCCAAGCAATCTTTTACTCCTGACACTCTCAGGCTGCGCACTGCCAGTCACACAAATAAAAATTTCCGACATATCGCACTCCGAGTCGATAAAGATGATGGATTTACGACCTGCCAGCGAAAAACAATTCGAGAATTTCAGCGCATTAATAACAAGCAAAGCGTATGGGATATATCGTATTCCCGATTCCTCGATACAGCCATCGATAGCCCGCCTGATTCAGCATCGAGCATTTGAAAAATTTGGCGACAACGGTCAAGATATAAAACTTCACCACCTGGCGGTTTACAGAAATTTGCAAGCAGCATTTCGTCAAACCGCAGCCAATACTGCAATTGGTGGAGCTATTGGCGCAGCAATAGCGGGCGCCTCTCCCAAGAGCATGTCCGAAATACAATCAAAAATAATTGATGGAGTCGCCTTCTCTTCTCAGTTCCAGGAAGAATATAAGCGTGCACTTCCTTCTGTGGAAGAAAACCCGGGACCGGGGTCTGTACACGTTATTTACATCGAGACGGAAATTGATGGGAAGCGCATTTTCTCGAGAACAATCGGTCCATTTGCTGCAACGGAGGGAATCAACCCACCCGGCGCTTTTCTTGAAACCACTGTTCGATTTCACTTGGCGCAGTACTGACGGCTTCACCTTTCGTCCAATTTGCTGAAATCAATTGCTGTTTTCGAGCATTGGCGTTTCGCGCCCAAATCGGGAGTTCAGACTTTGACTTTCGAATATCTCCCTCAATACATCGAACTCACACAACAGCCAGCAAAGCCCCCGTCATCAACCGCAGGTTCTGCACCGCAGCCCCCGCGGCCCCTTTGCCCAGGTTGTCCAGAACCGCACTCAAGACGATCTGCCCCGTGCGCTCGTTCCACGCGACACCCAGGCTCATGTCGTTCGAGCCGTTGTGCACTTGCGGATCGAGCTCCGTCATCGGTGCGACGGAAGACATCGGCATCACACGCACATGCGCCGCATCGCGGTACCGCTCCATGAGGCACTCATGGATGCGCGCGCCAGACACACCAGCGGGAAGCATCCGCGCGTGCAGCCCGATGGTGAGCACGATGCCCTGTCGATAACTTCCATAGGCCGGCAAGAAGACAGGCCGCTCCGTCAAACCCGCGTAGGTCTCAATCTCCGGCACATGCTTGTGCTCGAGTGCAAGGCCATAGACCTTCAGTGAATGCGCCCCCGCGCCCGCGCCGGCTTCGTACGCTTCCCCCCCCGCCCTGCCCTGGCCCGAATAGCCCGACACCGCATGAATGACCAGCGGATAGTCGGCAGGCAAAAGCCCCGCGTCCGTCAGCGGCCGCAGCAAGGCAACCGCAGCCGTCGGGTAGCAGCCCGGATTCGTGACCCGCAGTGCCGACGCGATGCGCTCGCCCTGTTCTGCATCGAGCTCCGGCAGGCCGTAGACCCAGCCCGGGCTGGTGCGGTGCGCCGAGCTGGCGTCGATGACGCGCACCGAAGGGTTCTCGATCATCGACACCGCATCGCGCGCCGCGGCATCGGGCAGGCACAGGATGGCGATGTCGCTCTCGTTGAGGGCGGCCCGGCGGGCAGCCGCGTCCTTGCGCAGGTTCGCGGGCAATGTGCGGATGCGAAATTCCCCGCCGCGCAGGCGGTTCTGCAGGTCGAGACCGGTGGTGCCCTGGTCGCCGTCGATGAAGATGTTGAGGTCCATGGAGCGCAATCGTAGGGATGTGTCCTCGATGGCTCCAGCTAAATATACGCAACGCAGGATTAAGAAAAGTTAAATTAGCGCGATGCGAGAACTCAGCCTTGACCATCTGCGCACCCTCGTCGCCATCGCCGATCTCGGCTCCCTGGCCAACGCCGCGCGCGCCCTTCACCTGGCGGCGCCCACCGTCACCGTTCAGATCGCGGAACTGGAGTCGCGCCTGGGTGGCCAGTTACTCGTTCGCGGGCGGGGGCCCGCGCAAGCGACCGCCCTCGGGGAACGGTTCATCGCGCGTGCCCGCCGGCTGCTCGCAGACGCGGACGACGCAGTGGAAGATGTTCGACGCCAGCTCGCCGGTCAAACAGGCCGCGTGCGTGTGGGTGCCTCGACGGGCACCATTGCGCACCTGCTGCCGCCTGCGCTCAAGCGTCTTGCCCAGCACCATCCCGGCATCGACGTGAACGTGCAGGTGCTGACATCCAACGACAGCATGGCCCGGCTCGCCGCGGGCAGCCTGGACCTGGCGGTCGTGGCGCTGCCGCAGGCGCCTGTGCGCGGCGTTCATGTCACGCCGCTGCGGCGCGAGGCGGTCGTCGCCTTTCTGCCGGCGGACTGGAAGGCACCCAGGCGGCTCACGCCGCAGTGGCTGGCCGAGCGGCCGCTGATCATGAACGACGCCTCCACACGTCTGTATCGGCTGACCGCGGAATGGTTCTCCGCGGCCGGTGTGCATTGCCGGCCGCGCATCGAGCTCAACTACAACGATGCGATCAAGACGCTGGTCGCGGCCGGCTACGGAGCGGCTTTGCTGCCGGAGGAATCGCACGGCGACGACAAAGAGCCCGCGCGCGATCCTCGCATTGCCATTCGTCCGCTCAGCCCGGCGCTGTGGCGGCAGTTGGGCCTCGCGGTCAGCGACCGTGGTGCGAGCGGGCCGACGCGTTTCGTGCTGGAGGCATTGCAGCCTGAGAAGCACGCTTCGGCTGCTTGAATCGGCAACGCAAGGTGGCAAGCGGAAGCAGTGCTGCAGGCCATCTGCCGAGCTACAGTGAAGCGCAACAGCACCCCTCCAACGGAGACAGCGCATGACCTGTATCGACTGCTACCTGGCACCCGTGCCCCGCGCCAACAAGGCCGCGTACGAGAAGATGGCCGCTGCCTCCGCCGAGGTGACCAGAGCGCACGGCGCGCTGCGTGTGACGGAATGCTGGCTCGATGAATCCGGCCCCGACGCATCGACCTACCACGGTGAAAGTGCGCGCCGCGACGCAGACCAATACACGAGCTTCATCAAGGCTGCCGGCGCCAAGGAAGGCGAGGCTGTCGTGATGTCCTGGGTCGAGTGGCCCGACAAGGCCGCGAGGGACATAGGGATGGCCAAGGTGACAAGCGATCCGCGGATGCAGTTCGAGGGGCAGGTTCCCGTGTTCGATGGCTCTCGCCTCATCGCCGGGGGCTTTCTGCCCATGATCTCCCTGTAGAGGCTTGCGAGAAGTCCGGCAGCGCCACGGTCTTCGCGCTGAGGATGCCGCGCTCTGCGCTCATGGTGAGGTGCGGTTTGCAGATGTCCTCAGTCCCCGCTCGACGACTTCTACTCGAGCACCAAGCGCCTCGAAGCGACAAACCAGGTAGTCCTTCGCTTCGTCGCTGACGTTGTCGACCAGCAGCGGCAAAGGCAGTTGATGCTTGAGCTTCAGCAGGCTTGCGCCGGCCAGGTGCTTGTAGTCCGGATGCGCCTTGAGCGCGGTCAGCACCTGCAGGGGCTGAGGACCCAGGTCAGCGAGATGCACCGTGTAGAAAAGGACCTTCGATGGAACATCGTCCGACGGAACTGGCGCATCGATTTCGATGCGCTCCATCAGCATTCGAAGATTCGGAAACAGCGGCTGCGGCGACCAGCGGCCGCTCCCGTGCCAGTCCCAGAGCACCGGCACTTCGGGCTGGCTGATGTCGCCGATCAACGGATCGCCATCGGCGTTTTGCAGCACCACCCAGTGCGGCTGCCATTCGCCGGTCTCCACTGCATCGCGCCACACCAGATGCTCCGGCGTACTCGCCTCTTGATCCAGGATGAAACGGTAGCCCTCCATCTCCGCCAGGAGGCCGGGCACATCGACGGCACACGCGCCGGTGAGTTCGCCGCGCCAACCCTCGCGCCAATCCGCCTCGTCCAGCACGAGTGACTGGGTCCCCATGCTGCGACACCAGGCGAACCAGTCCTGCATCGGTGGGGGCAAAGGTGGCAGAGCGAATTGCGCCGCCAACGAGGTCTGGATGACGGCCCGGCTGGGCCAGTTTTCACGGGTCAGTGCCATTGGATGTTCGAGGAATTCTTCAGCTTGCTTCCGCTGTCTGCGGCATGTTGCCATGGGGGACGAACGCCGGGGAGCGCGGCCTGCCGTTCCGCGACCGCCTCAATAGGTCACCGTCACCGTGATGGTGTTGCTGTAGCTGCCCGGCGCCACGTACTGCCCGATCGGAATGCGCCCATACACGGTGTAGCTGCGCGGCACCGAATTGCCGCCAACCGATGCGAGCGCGCTGTAGCTGTCGGTGACCGTTCCGGCGCCCCACACGGTGGTGCGCGCATTCGTCGTGTAGAGGTTGTAGCCCAGCGGCGTGCTGCCCGGGCCTGTCAATTGCCGGTTGGCAATGCTGCCGCCGGTGCCTGCGCTGAGCCCGATCGAGTAAGACAGGGTCACCAGAATCCCCAGGCCGGTGACAGTGCCCACGACGTTGATGACCGTGGTGTTGTCCTTGGGCGTGAGGCTGGACGGGTCGTAGTTTCCGAACGCGAGCGGCAGCGGCACGGTGACCGTCGCACTGCAGCTGAACAGGCCCACGCCCGTGCACGCGGCATGCGCATCGTGCGTGCCCAGCAGGCCGGCCAGTCCGAGGGCCAGCGCCGATGCACTGCATGCGGTGCGCTTCATGGCCGCGGCGATGCAACGGGCTCGCATCGGTAGGGCCCCATGGAGGGCAGTGCGCCGGAGCGGTCGATTTCGCCGAGAGTGAAGCGGCAGTGCCCCTTCGTCCACCGGGCCTCGAAGCTTTCGCGGGGCTGCGGGTCGTCGATCGAAAGCTGGCCGTTGAAGCCCGAGACCAGCGAGGTGCGGCGCGCCGGCCGCAGCACGTCGATGCCCGCGGGCAGCGGGCTGCCGTCGGGCAGCAGCACCGTCGCGCTCGCCAGCATCCCGTGCGAGATGTCGAAGCTGGCCGCGGCCACGCCCTTGTAGCGCGGCACCACGCGGAGGACGTCGCTGCGCACCTGCGCCTCGATCGGCAGGTCGCCGTTGTCGATGCTGATGTGGTTGGGCTCGTAGGCGCGCAACCCGGAGACGATGGCGCGGCCCTCGCTGTCGGTGGTGGTCCAGGGCAGGTTCTCGCGGTAGACCTTCACGCCCGGGGCTCCGGGCACCGTCACCAGCGCGAACGCATCGTCGGATTGGCGGGTGGCGAAGGTCATGCCGCCTGCGTAGCCCACGGCGCCGCTCGCGCGCACGCGCATCGCGTTCTGGCCCTGTGCGCGTGCCGCCTCGGCGGTGAGCAGGCCGTAGCGGCCTCGGTAGTCGACGCCGGCCTCGGTGCGCGCGTTCTCGCCATCGGCGGCGCGCAGCCGCCAGCCCCAGCCGGTGTCGCTGGGCGGCTGCTGGCTCATCTCAGCGACGGCCGAATGCTTTCCGGGGTTCTGCTGCTGCAGCGAGAGCGAGGCGTTGCGGCCTTCGCCGAGCGCGAAGCTGAGGCTGACGCCCACCGATGTCGTGGGGCGCCTGCCGTCCTGGCGCGTGTGGGCCACGTAGGTTCCGAGCCAGGCGCTGGCGCCCACGCCGATCGACCAGCTCGCCGTGGTCACGCCCACGCGCTCGCCGGTGTTGTAGTGCAGCCGGGTGTGGCTGGCGCCCAGCGTGCCGTAGCGGCCCAGCGAGCGGCCCGCGAACAGCTGGCTCTGGGCATTGACGTGCACGGGGCTGTCCTGCCAGGCGATCTGCGTGAAGCCGCGGCTCGCCACCTGCCGGCTGGCCGAGAAATTCCATTCGTCGCTGGTGCGCGTGTAGGCAGCGCGCCAGAGCCGTCCGCCTCCGCCATCGCGGCTGCGACTGGCGGCGCCATGCAATGCGAACTCGCCCACCGTGCCCCACACCCAGGTCAGGCCGGCACCTGCCGTCTGGCTGCGCGCGCCGGCTTCACCGCGCACCTCGACGGTGGCGCCATCGGTAAGGCCGCGCCGCCAGCTGCCGGCCACGAAGGGCGGCCCGTAGTCGAAGCTGCGCTCGCCGTAGCGAAGGCGCGTCCACCCGGCTTCCAGCGAGTAGTCGGAGAGCCCCGCGCGCAGCAGGTTCGAACTCACGTAATAGGGCGTGGTCACGGTGCGCTGCACGCCCAAGGCATCGGTCACCGCGAAGCGCATCTCGCCCGCGCCGGTGAGCACCGGCACATCGGTGATCGCAAACGGTCCCGCATCGACGCGGCGCTGGTAGCGCAGCGTGTCGTTCACGTAGACCTCTACCGCCGAGGGCACGGCGGCACCACCGCCGAGCGTCGGCATCGGGTAGCTGATGTAGCCCGGCTGCAAGCCGAAGCGGGTGCCGAACTGCACTCCGCCGAAGCGAAAGGGCGTGGACCATGCGGATGCCTGCGTGATCGCATCGCCGATCGTGAGGCGGGTCAGGCGGTCGGGGTCGTCGCGGCGGAAATAGCTGTCCAGCCGGGTGGTGCCATGCCCCCCGAACGCCGAGCCGGAGCGCCCGGCAACGAAGCCCGTGCCCGCGAGCCCCCACTCGCCCGAGGCTGCGGCGTCGAAGTACCCCGAGGCGCGCGCGCCCTCGCGGTCATGCTGCAACACGAGGTCGTAGTTGAGGAAGGCGCCGAAGGCCGAGGCCGACAGCGGCGGGCGATCGCTCGCGGGCCGTTGTGCCCGCACGGTGCCGGGCGTGAACGCATCGGCCGGCACCGTCAGCGCCACGCTCTGTGCGCTCTCGTCGAACTGCAGCAGAGCACCCGGCAACGCGCGCAGGTCGTAGTAGTTCGTTTCTCCGCGCCGCAGTGCCGGCGTGGAAGGCCGCACCAGGCGCCAGGCGGCGAGGTCGGCTTCGGCCGCCAGCAGTTGCGCGCCGCGCCGAAGCAGCGGGCGTGGCGCTTGCTGCGCCTCTCCGTTGATACGCACGTCCAGGATCGCCGGCTGCGCATCGTCGACGGCTTCTCCCGAAGGCAGCTCCTGTGCGCAGGCGACCCGAAGGCCCAGCCAGCCGCAGCACGCCCAGACGCTAGCGCGGCACGGCAGGCGCACGGGGCACGAGCACGGTGGCGGTGACGGTGGACAAGGGCTCGGGCGCATCGGTGGCGGCCTCGATGTGCAGGCGGGTATCGGGTGGCAAGGCTGGAAGATCCAACTCGATGCCAGCCGACTGCCCGGCCAGCGCATAGTGGGAGAGGCTCTTTCGCAGCAACTCGGCGCCGCCCTCACGGCGCACCACCAGCTGCGTGAGCTGGATGTGCTCGCTGCCCTGGTTGTCGAGCATGAGCCTGTGACCACGTCCGCCCCCGCCCGTCCCCCCCGCCTGCAGGCGCCACTGCAGCGCCCGCCGCAGTTGCAACGGCGGCACGAAGATCGGAACGCCGATGCGCAGCAGCGTCTGCAGCTTCGCGCCGCCGGCGCCGTCGGTTGCAAGGGCCTGGTCGCGCGGCAACTGGCGCAGGAAGACACGGTAGCTGCGCTCCGCGGCCCCGGCTGGCACCTGCAGTCCCAGGCGCACGATCTGCCGCCCGCCCGGCGGCAGTCTGAAGATGCTGGGGTTCACCAGCACCTCGCGCGTGGGTTGATAGACATCGCGCCCGTCCTCCTGCGACCAAGCCAGCACCTCGGCCTGCACCGCGATTTCCTCGGTCTCGTCGCTGTTGCCCATGGTGAGCGAGGCAACCGGCCTCTCCGGCGTCAGCACGATGCGCAACGGCGCCACGCTCAGGCTGGCAGCCGGCGCGCTGGTGGGCATCAGCACGCAAGGCAGCAGGGCGGACCACAGCAGAAAAAAGCGGCGCATGCCGCGGGTGGCTGCGATCAATCTCTGATCAATAGGTCAGCGTGAGCGTGATGGTGTCGGCGTAGTCGGTCGCCGCCGCGGCGGTGTACTGGGCCGTGGGAATCTGTCCATAGACGGTCTGTGTCTGGGGTAGCCCGGTGCCGGTGTAGCCGGTGGCCGAGGTACTGTTGTCCCAGTTCGTCGAGTGCGTGCTTTCTTTGAAGAGGCCGTACGACAGCTTGTTGTTGCCGGCGGCCGCCGTGGGACTGGTCATGGCGCGCGTGGTGATCGTCGCGCCCGCGCTGGTGCCCGCGTTCAGCCCGAGGGAATAGGGCGTGCCGAACGTGCAGGTGACACTGAAGGTGGTGGTGCCGCTCAGCGCCGTGGCGGCGGCAGGGTCGTAGTTTCCGAAGGCCAGCGTGGCAGGGGTCGTCATCAGGCAGGCCTTGAGCACCGTGGCCGTCACCTGGAAGGTCGTGGTGGCAGTGACGGCGTTCGCCGATGGCACGACCGCGAGCAACGCGCCGACCGGCAACGCGATGCGGGCGACCGCATGAAAGAGAGGGCGGAGGGTGTGACGCATCGGGTTGGACCTTTCAACGAAAGACAGTCCCCTTTTCTAACCACTCCCGCTCAGATGCGATGTAGGAACATTCCTTCCCGTCCGCAGACTGCGACAGTACCTTTGCGCTCAGGGGTTCGAGGAAGAGTTATTTAGGCCTACTCGAATCGCCGGTTGCGGTCGTTCAGCGCTATCCGTGCATCGGCACTCTTCTGCCGGCTGAGATCGAGCCCTCAGCTTTTGCTGCGCCCCGCCTTCTTCGCCACCGCCTTGCGCGCCGGCTTCAGCACAGGCGCCTCGCGCGCCGACTTCATGTGCCCGCTCTCCCCCGAGGTCACGCCGACGATCTTCGCGAGCTGCCGGCTCACGCTCACGTACGCATGGCCGATGCTGCTGTCGTAGTACAGCGAATCGCCGCGCGCGAGGTGCACGACTTCACCCGTGTCGAAGTGCACCTCGATCTCGCCCGACAACACATACGCGAACTCTTCGCCCGGATGCCGTGCGAAGTCTTCCGGGCCGTTGATGCTGCGCGCATGCACCGTGCCGACGACGGGGCTCATCTGCTTGCCGGCGGCAGAGGTGCCGAGGAACTCGTAGGCGAACGAAAGACCGCGGTAGACCACGCCCTTGCCCGCACGCGTGACCACGGGTCCATCGAACTGCGCGGGCTTGACGCCGGCGCCCGCGAACATCGCGTTCATGTCCATCTCGAGCGCGCGGCCCAGCGCGGCGAAGTTTTCATACCCCAGCGCGAGCTGGCCGCGCTCGGCGCGCGAGATGGTGGTGATCGACACGCCCGAACGCTCGGCCAGCTTCGCCAGCGTCCAGCCGAAACGCTTGCGCGCGGTGCGCAGGCGATGGCCGAAAGTGGTGCGGTCCAGCGTGGGTGCCTCGTCCTTCGGCTTCGTCCCCGGCTTGGTCCCTGTGTGTGGAGTCACGCTTGGCTTTCTCTTTGTAGTGCCTGGCGATTCTGCCAGCGGGCCGCGCACCATCCATGGGAACCCGGATGACGCAGGCGCAGAAGTTGCGTATACGCAAATTGCATTGACGCAAATTTCACCGATGAAGTGCACCATGGTTTCCCCTTGGTGCGCCGCAAATAATTTGCGTATCCGCAAATTTCTTTCTACACTTTTCGGCAATGACCTCAACGACAACAGCGCCCATGGTGGCCGACTACCTCGTGATCGGCGGTGGCATTGCCGGGGCTTCGGTGGCCCACTGGCTCGCCCCGCATGCCCGCGTGATCCTGCTCGAACGCGAAGCCCAGCCGGGCTACCACTCCACCGGCCGATCGGCCGCCCTCTTCATGGAAAGCTACGGCACGCCGCAGGTGCGCGCCCTCACCATGGCGAGCCGCGCGTTTCTTCAGCACCCCCCCGAAGGCTTCTCGGAGCACCCGCTGCTCACGCCGCGCGGTGCGCTGATGGTCGGCGGCACGGAACAGCTCGCGGAGCTCGACGCCCACTGGGACGTGCTGCGCGCGATGGACACTGGCGCAAAACGCCTCAGCAGCGAAGAAGCCCTCGCGATGGTGCCCGCCCTCCGGCCGGACCAGGTGGCCGGCGCGGTGTACGAGCCCGACGCGGCCGACATGGACGTGCACGCCATCCACCAGGGCTACCTGCGTGGCATGCGCAAGGCCGGCGGCAAGCTGGTGTGCGACGCGGACGTCACGGCCATGGAGCGCATCGGCGATGTGTGGCGCGTGACGGCGGGCGGCAACGTCTACGAGGCGCCGGTGGTGCTCAACGCCGCGGGCGCATGGGTCGACACCGTCGCCAAGCTCGCGGGCGTGCGACCCATCGGCATCGAGCCGCGGCGGCGCTCAGCCTTCATCTTCGCGCCGCCCGAGGGCGAGAGCGTCGCGCACTGGCCGATGGTCTTCAATGCCGACGAGGGCTGGTACATCAAGCCCGACGCCGGCATGCTGCTCGGCTCGCCGGCCAACGCAGACCCGGTCGATCCGCAGGACGTGCAGCCCGAAGAGCTGGACATCGCCATCGCCATTCACCGCATCGAGGAGGCGACCACCCTCGCCATTCGTCGCCCGACGCGCACTTGGGCGGGCCTGCGCTCCTTCGTGGCCGATGGCGACCTCGTCGGCGGCTTCGACCCCGATGCGCCCGGCTTCTTCTGGGTCGCGGCGCAGGGCGGCTACGGCATCCAGACCTCGGCGGCGATGGGCGAAGCCTGCGCCGCGCTGGCACGCGGGCTGCCGCTGCCCGAGCGCATCGCGGGCTTCGGGCTCACGGCAGAGATGCTCGGGCCGCAGCGATTGCGCACTGCCGCCACCGCCTGAAAAAGAACACCCACAACAACCACAGAGACCATCCCCATGCGTGTCTTCAGTGCCTCCCTCGCCACCGAAACCAACACCTTCGGCCCGATGCCCACCGGCCTCGCCTCGTTCAAGGACCGCGGCCACTTCCCCGCCGGCAAGCACCCCGATGCGATGACGCTGTTCTCGGGTCCGCTGTGGGCCGCACGCATGCGCGGCGCGGACAAGGGCTGGCAGCTCTTCGAAGGCATGGTGGCCGGCGCGCAGCCCAGCGGCACGACCACGCGCCACGCCTACGAAACGCTGCGCGACGAGCTGCTCGACGACCTGCGCGCGGTGTTGCCGGTGGACATGGTGCTGCTCGGCCTGCACGGGGCGATGGTGGCCGACGGCTACGACGACTGCGAAGGCGACCTGCTGGCGCGCGTGCGGCAGATCGTCGGACCCAAGGTGGTGATCGGCGCCGAGCTCGATCCGCACAACCACCTCACGCCCGAGATGATCGCCAACTCCGACCTGATGATCTCCTTCAAGGAGTACCCACACACCGATGTGCTGGAGCGCGGGCTCGAGCTGGTGGACATCTGCGCCGCGATGGTCGAGGGCAAGGTGAAGCCGGTGGCCGCGGTGGTCGACTGCGACATGATCGTCACGGTCCACACCTCGCGGGAACCCGCACTGGGTTTCGTCAAGCGCATGCAGTCGCTCGAAGGCAAGGACGGCGTGCTGTCGGTCTCGCTCACGCACGGCTTCTCGTGGGGCGATGTGCCGGAGATGGGCACCAAGGTGCTGGTCTACACCGATGGCGACCAGGCCAAGGCCGACGCGCTCGCGCGCCAGCTTGCGGATGAAGTGATCGCAATGCGCGACGGCCTCACGGTCAACTACCCGAGCATCGATGCCTCGCTCGATGAAGCACTGGCCTTCGACGGCGGCCCCGTGGTGCTGTCCGATGGCGCCGACAACCCCGGCGGCGGCGCGGCGAGCGATTCCACCTTCATCCTGCGCCGCATGGTCGAGCGCGGCATCACCAATGCGGCACTCGGCCCGATGTGGGACCCGATCGCGGTGCGCATCGCCTTCGATGCGGGCGTGGGCGCGAAGCTCGCGATGCGCATCGGCGGCAAGATCAGCCCGCTCTCGGGCGATCCGCTGGACCTTGATTGCACCGTGAAGGCGCTCAAGCACGAACTGGTGATGACGGGCCTTGCCGGCACGCCCACGCTGATGGGCGACAGCGCGCTCATCGAAGCCAACGGCATCGAGATCGTGCTGATCACGCTGCGCAACCAGGCGATGGGCACCGACCTGTTCACGCAGCTGGGCTGCGACCTCGCGGCCAAGAAGATCATCGTCGTGAAGTCGTCGCAGCACTTCTATGCGTCGTACTCGAAGGTGGCGAAGCACGTGATCTACGCCGGTGCGCCAGGCGCTGTGACGCTCGACCTCAACACCCTGCCCTACAAGAAAGCGCGCCTGCCCAAGTGGCCTATCGGCGTCGCGGCCTGATCTCCTTTTCTCTTCCTTCTTTCGCCCCACCGGAGTACCGACGATGAAACGACGAACGCTTGCCGCCTTTGTTGCCCTGGCGCTTTCCGCCGCGTGCCTCCCGGCGCTCGCCCAGACGCCCGCGCCCAAGACGCTCAAGGTGGTGGCGCATGCGGACCTGAAGATCCTCGACCCGACCTTCACCACCGCCTATATCTCGCGCAACTTCGGCTACATGGTCTACGACACCCTGTTCGCGCAGGACTCGAGCGGCAAGCCGCAGCCGCAGATGGTCGAGAAATACACGTCGTCCAAAGACGGCAAGCAGTGGAGCTTCACGCTGCGCCCGGGCCTCAAGTTCTCCGACGGCAGCGCCGTCACCTCGGCCGATGCGGTCGCCTCGCTGCAGCGCTGGGCCGCGCGCGACAGCCTGGGCCGCGCGATGACCGCAAGCGGCGCGGAATGGAAGCAGGTCGATGCGCGCAACTTCACGCTCACCCTCACCGAACCCTTCGGCATGGTGCTCGACGCGCTGGCCAAGCCCTCGGGCTTTCCGCCGGTGGTGCTGCCGGAGCGCCTGGCCAAGCTGCCGGCCACCGCGCCGCTCACCGAGGTGCTGGGCTCGGGCCCCTTCATCTTCAAGCGCGACGAATGGGTGCCGGGCAACAAGGCGGTGTTCGTGCGCAACCCGAACTACGTGGCGCGCAGCGAGCCGCCGAACGGCCTCGCAGGCAGCAAGAAGAGCAACTTCGAGCGTGTCGAATGGCTGTACCTGCCTGACTCCAACAGCGCGATCGCGGCCCTCAAGCGGGGCGAGGTCGACCTGGTCGAGCAGCTGCAGCCCGACTACATCGCGCCGCTGCGCACCGACACGAGCGTGAAGATCGGCTCGGGCGGCGCCTACCAGGGCTTTCTGGTGATGAACCAGCTGCATCCGCCCTTCAACAACCCGAAGGTGCGCCAGGCGCTGTTTCAGGCGGTGAACCAAGAGCGCTTCGTCGCGGCCATGGGTTATCCGCTGGACATGCGCATGGCCTACTGCCCCACCTTCTTCATCTGCGGCAGCCCGAACGAAACCGCGGCCGGCGCCGAGCCCTATCGCAAGGCCGACGTGGCCAAGGCCAAGAAGATGCTGGCCGACGCGGGCTACAAGGGCGAGAAGGTCGTGCTGCTGGTGCCGAGCGACGTGCCCTACCTCAACGCCGAGGCGCTGATGGCCGCGCAGACCATGAAGAGCATCGGCATCAACGTCGATGCGCAGAACCTGGACTGGGCCTCCATCGGCGCGCGCCGCGCCAAGCGCGATGCGCCCGAGGCCGGCGGCTGGAACATGTACGTGACGGTGGCCGGCGAGTTCGACGCCAACTCGCCCATCAGCAACGCCTACCTGGGCGCGGCCTGCGGCAACACGCTGCCGGGCTGGCCATGCGACAAGCAACTCGACGACCTGCGCACCGCGTGGCTGAAGGAAACCGTGCCCGCCAAGCGCAAGGAACTGCTCGATGCCTTCCAGGCCCGTGCCTACGAGGCCGTGCCGTACATCAACGCGGGCCAGTATTCGGCCGCCTTTGCCGCACGCGCCAACCTCAAGGGGCTGGACAAGCTCTGGGCGGGCATGCCGATGTTCTGGGCGCTCGACCGCTGACGGGCACGCACGACGCGCAGCGCCATGGGCTACATCGTTCGACGCTTTCTCTCGACGCTTCCCGTCATGGCGGTGGTGGCCGTGGTGGTGTTCCTCCTGATCCACCTGTCGCCGGGCGATCCCGCCGCGCTCATCGCGGGCGACCTCGCAAGCGTGGAAGACATCGAGAAGCTGCGCGCCGCGCTCGGGCTGAACCTGCCGCTGTGGCAGCAGTTCGCGGTGTGGCTCGGCAAGCTCTTCACGGGTGACCTGGGCACTTCGATCTTCACGCAGGTGCCGGTGTCGCAACTGCTGGGCCAGCGGCTGGAGCCCACGGTGTCGATCGCTGCGCTCACCATGCTCATCACGCTGGTGGTGGCGGTGCCGCTGGGCACGCTCGCGGCCTACCGCGCGGGCAGCTGGGTCGACCGGCTGGTGATGCTGTTCGCGGTGCTCGCGTTCTCGGTGCCGGTGTTCCTCGTGGGCTATCTGCTGATCTATGCATTCGCGATCCAGCTGCCGTGGTTTCCGGTGCAGGGCTACGTTCGCTTTGCCGAAGGGCCGGGTGAATGGCTGCGCTCGCTGGTGCTGCCGTGCGTGAACCTGGCGCTGGTGTACATCGCGCTCGTGACCCGCATGACGCGCGCCACGGTGCTCGAGGTGCTGCATGAGGACTACATCCGCACCGCGCGCGCCAAGGGCCTCGGCGTGCTGCCGGTGCTGGGGCATGCACTGCGCAATGCGGCGATTCCCATCGCCACGACCATCGGCGTCGGCATCGCATTGCTGATCGGCGGCGTGGTGGTCACCGAGACGGTGTTCGCCATTCCTGGCGTGGGGCGCCTCGTGATCGATTCGGTGCAGCGACACGACTACCCGGTGATCCAGAGCGTGCTGCTGCTGTCGGCGGGTGTGTACGTGCTGATCAACCTGCTGATCGACCTGAGCTATCGCTTGTTCGATCCGCGCATCCAGTACTGAACGAGCCCATGTCCACCGTACTCCCGATGAGCGACCTCCCACTACCCGTTGCGCCCGCTGCGACCCCGGTCGACGAAGCGCCCTTCGTCCCGCCGCGCTGGCGCTGGGTGCGCAAGCACCCGACGCTGATCATCGGCGCGCTGCTGCTGATCGCCGTGGCAGCGCTCTCCATCGCCGCGCCGTGGATCGCCACGCACGACCCGCAGGACATCGACCCGCTTGCGCGCATGCAGCCGCCTTCGGGCGAGCACTGGTTCGGCACCGACGCGCTGGGCCGCGACGTGTTCAGCCGCGCGGTGTGGGGCGGGCAGGTGTCGATGATCGTCGGCGCATCGGTCGCGGTTTTGGCGACGGTGTTCGGCGTGCTGATCGGCCTGTTCGCGGGCTTCGTGCGCTGGGCCGACGGGCCGGTGATGCGGGTGATGGACGGGCTCATGGCCATCCCCGGCATCCTGCTCGCGATCGCGCTCATGGCGGTGACGCGTGCGAGTCTCACGACGGTGATCGTCGCCATCACGGTGCCCGAGATTCCGCGCGTGGTGCGGCTGGTGCGCTCGCTGGCGCTCACCTTGCGCGAGCAGTTGTACGTGGAGGCCGCGCATGCGGTGGGCACACGGCTGCCGGTCATTTTGTTTCGCCACGTGCTGCCCAACATGGTGGCACCGCTGATCGTGCAGTCGACCTTCGTCGCGGCCGCCGCGGTGCTGACCGAAGCCGCCCTCTCCTTCCTCGGCGTGGGCGTGCCCGCGCAGACACCGAGCTGGGGCAACATGATGGCCGAGGGCCGCAACTTCGTGGCAGTGGCGTTCCACATCATCCTGTACCCGGGGCTGCTGCTGGCGGCGACGGTGCTGGCGATCAACCTGCTGGGCGACGGCCTGCGCGATGCGCTCGATCCGCGTCTTGCGCGGCAACTGTGAGCAAGCCATGAAGCCCATGTCTCACATGTCCCACGTTGCACTCGCCCCCGGCGAGCCTCTGCTCGAGGTCGACAACCTGCGCACGCATTTCCACACGTTGAACGGTGTGGTGCGTTCGGTCGATGGCGTTTCGTACACCGTGCGCGCGGGCCGCACGCTCGGCGTGGTCGGCGAATCGGGCTGCGGCAAGAGCGTGACCGCGCTTTCCATCCTGCGGCTCGTGCCCACGCCGCCCGGCCGCCATATGGGCGCAGTGCGCCTGCGCGGCACCGACCTCATGCAACTGAGCGAGCGCGAGATGCGGCAGATCCGCGGCAACCGCATCTCGATGATCTTCCAGGAGCCGATGACCTCGCTGAACCCGGTGCTCACCGTGGGCCGGCAGATCGCCGAGACGGTGCAGTTGCACCAGAAGGCCAGCCGTGCAGAGGCGATGCAGCGCGCGGTCCAAATGCTGCGCGTGGTGCAGATCCCCGAGCCCGAGCGGCGCGTGAACGAGTATCCGCACCAGCTCTCGGGCGGCATGCGGCAGCGCGTGATGATCGCGGTGGCGCTGGCCTGCAACCCCGAGGTGCTGATCGCCGACGAGCCGACCACAGCCCTCGACGTGACGATTCAAGCGCAGATCCTCGACCTCATCAAGCGGTTGCAGAAGGAGCTGGGGATGGGCGTGGTGATGATCACGCACGACCTGGGCGTGGTGGCCGAGAGCTGCGACCGCGTGGTCGTGATGTATGCCGGCAAGAAAGTAGAGGAGGCCGACGTGATCGATCTCTTCGACCGTCCGCTGCATCCCTACACGCGCGCGTTGATGGCCTCGATGCCCGCGATGAACACGGCGAGCACGCGGCTCACGGAGATTCCGGGCCTGGTGCCGGCCGCGCACGAGCTGGGGCGCGGCTGCGCCTTTGCCGCGCGCTGCAGCCATGCGCGCGAGCGCTGCCGTGTCGAGACGCCGCAGCTCACGCAGCAAGGCGGCGACCATGTGGTGGCGTGCTTTGCCGTCGAAGAGCAATGGGCCGATGCAACGGATGCAGCCGAGGTGAACGCATGACGACAACGACCGCAGTTCCGCTGCTCCAGGTGCGCAACCTGCGCAAGCACTACATCTCGCCCAAGCGATGGCTGCGGCCCGACAATCCGGCGATCCAGGCGGTCGATGGAGTTTCGTTCTCCGTTGCGCGCGGCGAAACGCTGTCGTTGGTCGGGGAGTCGGGCTGCGGCAAGACGACGACCGCGAAATCGGTGATGCGGCTGGTCGAGCCAACCTCGGGTTCGGTGGCGCTCGATGGCGAGGAGCTGCTGACGCTTTCGGCCAACGAGATGCGGTTGCGCCGCCGGCAGTTGCAGATCATTTTTCAGGACCCGTATGCCTCGCTGAACCCGCGCCTGACGGCTGGCGACATCGTGGCCGAGCCGCTGCGCAACTTCGGCATGGGCGCGGCGGCCGAGCGACGCGAGCGCGTGCAGTGGCTGTTCTCGCGCGTCGGCTTGCGGCCTGAAGCCGCGAAGAAATTTCCGCACGAGTTCTCCGGCGGACAGCGGCAGCGGCTTGGCATTGCGCGTGCGCTGGCGCTGAACCCCAAACTCATCGTCTGCGACGAGCCGGTGTCCGCGCTCGACGTGTCGGTGCAGGCGCAGGTGGTCAATCTGCTGATGGACCTGCAGGCGGAGTTCGGCATCGCTTATCTCTTCGTCGCGCACGACCTCGCGGTGGTGCGCCACATCAGCCACCGCGTGGCCGTGATGTACCTCGGGCACATCGTGGAGATCGCGGACCGCGACACGCTCTTCTCTGCGCCGCTGCATCCGTACACCGAGATCCTGCTGTCGGCCGTTCCCGTGCCGAACCCCCGCACGCCCGCGCGCCGCATGCTGCTGCAGGGCGATCCGCCGAGCCCCGCGAACCCGCCCTCGGGCTGCCGCTTTCACACGCGCTGCCCGATGGCGCAGGCGGTGTGCAAGGAGAAGACGCCCGAGCTGAGCGAACGCCCTTCGCCTTCCAACGGTGGCGCCAGCACGCACCTGGTCGCCTGCCACTTCCGCTGAAGAAAGAATCTCACCGATGACCGACAAGACGCCCCACTACGACCTGCTGATCCGAGGTGGCACCGTCATCGACGGCACCAAGGCGCCGCGCTTCGATGCCGACGTCGGCATCGTCGGCGGTCGCATCGCCGCCATCGGCAAGCTCGCGGGACACACGGCCGACCGAACGCTCGATGCCACGGGCCGCATCGTCGCGCCGGGCTTCATCGACTCGCACACGCACGACGACCAGGCCGTGCTCTCGCAGGCGCAGATGCCGTTCAAGGTGTCACAGGGCGTGACGACGGTGGTGGCGGGCAACTGCGGCATCAGCGCCGCGCCGCTGCGCGTGGACATGGACCTGCCGATGCCGCTGAGCCTGCTCGACACGCCTGCCGAGGGGCGCTTCACCACCTTCGCCGCGTACCTCGATGCGCTGCGCGCCACGCCGTCGTCGGTGAACGTGGCCGCGATGGTGGGCCACTCGACGCTGCGCGCGGTGGTGATGTCCGACCTCGACCGCCCCGCGAACGACACAGAGATCGCCGCAATGCAGGCGCTGGTCGAAGAAGCGATGCAGGCCGGCGCCATCGGCCTCTCGACCGGCACCTTCTACCCGCCCGCCGTGAAGGCGACGACCGAGGAGATCATCGAGGTCGGCCGCCCGCTCACCTCGCGCAAGGCGCTCTATGTGACGCACATGCGCGACGAGAGCGACCGCGTGATGGAGTCGCTCGAAGAGACTTTCCACATCGGCCGCGCGCTCGACATTCCGGTCGTGGTGTCGCACCACAAGGTGCAGAACGCGCAGAACTTCGGCAAGACGAAGGTGACGCTGCCCTTCATCAAGGAAGCGATGCAGCATCAGTGCATCGGCCTCGACTGCTACCCGTACACCGCGGGCTCCACCATGATCCGCACCGACCGCGGAATGATGGACGGCCGCGTGCTCATCGCCTCGAGCGTGCCGCACCCCGAGTGCGCGGGGCGCGACCTGAAGGACATCGCGGCCGAATGGGGCGTGTCTGGCGAAGAGGCGGCCCAGCGCTTGCAGCCGGGCAGCGCGATCTATTTCATGATGGACGAGGACGACGTGCAGCGCATCCTCGCCTTCGACGACACCATGATCGGCTCGGACGGCATACCGCTCGGCGAGAAGCCGCATCCGCGCCTGTGGGGCACCTTCCCGCGCGTGCTCGGGCACTACAGCCGCGATGTCGGGCTGTTCCCGCTGGAGACTGCCGTGTGGAAGATGACGGGGCTCACCGCGCGCAACTTCGGCCTGCACGAGCGCGGCACGCTGAAGCCGGGCCACCATGCCGACGTGGTGATCTTCAATGCGGCGACGGTGCGCGACACCGCGAACTACGAAACGCCGACGCAGCCGGCCGAAGGCATCGATGCGGTGATCGTGAATGGCGCCGTCACCTGGCAGCACGGCGTGCACAGCGGTGCGCGCAATGGGCAGGTGATCGTGCGGCGCGAAGCGGCCTGACGAGGCTCAGTCCGGCGCGTTAATCACGCGATCAAACTCTTCGTCAGCCGGCACATTGTCGGCATCGAGTTCGCTGGCGTCGGTCAGATCGATGCCGGTTTCTTCCGAGAGGTCATCAGTGATGTCGCTGTCGGTTTCCTCGAAATCGTCGGCTGGCGTGTTGTCGTCATCGTCTTCGGATGGCGAGGCGGAACGCGCGGTGGCGTCGACGTGATTCATGATCGGCTCCTCGGCAGATGAATGCTGTACGGCCCCCTATGGTGCGCCTGTTTGGGCCGTTGCGGCTCATCCGATCGGCAGCGTCGGTGTCGGAAAGTTTCCCGCCCTGCCCGCTGCCCCTGCAAGCCGCGCCGTCAGTCCTTGTGAACGTGCCCGTGCTCCCCGTGCCCCGGGTCGTCGTGGCCATGGTCATGTCCGTGCTCGCCGTGCGCGAGCCGGCTCACCAGCGTGACCAGCACGATGCCCGCGACCAGCCACAGGATCTGCGCGGCGGTCTGGCGGGCGGGCAAACGTTTTTGCAGCTGCGGAATCAGGTCGGCCAGCGCCACGTAGACGAAGCTGCTGCCGGCCAGCACCAGGAAGTACGGCAGCCAGCCGTGCAACTGGTCGACAAGCCACCAGCCGGCGATACCGCCGAGCATGGTCATGGTGCCGGCGAGCGAGACCTTGACGAGCGCCGCGCGCTGGTTGGCCGAGCTCTGGCGCAGCACGACGAGGTCGCCGATGTGGTGCGGCACCTCGTGCGCGAGCACGGCGATGGCGGCCACGAGACCGAGGCGCATGTCGGCGATGAAGGCCGAGGCGATCAGGATGCCGTCGCCGAAGCAGTGCACGCTGTCGCCGGTAAGCACGGCCCAACTGCCGCCGCCCTTGGGCGTTTGGGCATGTGCGTGACCGTGGTGGTCGTGTGCGTGATCGTGACCGTGGTCATGGCCCTTGTGCGCATCCGGTGTCTCGCCATGGTGATGCTCGTGCCCGTGATGCCACAGCTCGGCCTTGTCGAGCAGGAAGAAGAACACGAGGCCGAACAGGAGCACCGCGAAGAGCAGCGCCGGTTCGATGCGGCTTTCGAAGGCCTCCGGCAACAGGTGCATGAAGGCGGTGGCGAGCAGCGCGCCAGCCGCCAGGCTCAAGAGATGCTGCGGGTTCACGCCACCCGAGCCGTTGCGTACGCCCACGCGCAGCAGCAACGCCGCCAACCAGACGCTTCCGATGCCGGCGACCAGGGTCGCGGCGATGATGACTATCAAATTCATAGCTGCTTGCGCAAGAGGAGCGGTCGGCAGGACCGCATACCGTTCATAAAAAGGAAAAGGCCGTCACACAGGACGGCCTTCGGCGGAGGGTGGCTACAAGGCGCCGTCTTCAGGCGACGCCATTGGCTTTGAACCAGGCTGTGGCGCGTTGCCAGCCGTCGTCCGCCGCGCTCTTTACATAGCTGGGGCGGTAGTCGGCATGGAACGCGTGGCCTGCTTCGGGATACACGACGAAGCTCGAAGCCTTGGCCGCCGGAGTCCCATTGGCCAGAGCAGCTTTCATCTTATCAACCGTGTCAAGGGGGATGCCCTGGTCTTTTCCGCCGTAGAGGCCGAGCACCGGCGCCTGCAGGCTGGCGGCGATATCGATGGGGTGCTTGGGCGTCAAATCGCTCGCCTGCCCGACCAGCCGGCCGTACCAGGCCACGCCCGCCTTGACCTTGCCGGTGGCCGCATACAGCCAAACGATGCGCCCGCCCCAGCAGAAGCCCGTGATGCCGGCCTTGCTGGTGTCGCCGCCGTTGGCCTTGGCATAGGCGAGAGCCCCGTCCAGGTCGGCGATGACCTGCGCATCGGGCACCTTGCTGACGATGTCGGCCTGCAGCTTCGGGATGTCGGTGTAGCCGCGCGGATCGCCCTGGCGCGCATAGAGCTCGGGAGCGATGGCCAGGTAGCCCAGCTTGGCGAAGCGGCGGCAGGTGTCGGCGATGTATTCGTGCACGCCGAAGATTTCCTGGATCACCAGGACGACCGGCAGGCCGGTCTTGCCGGCCGGGGCGGCGGCATAGGCCGGCACCTCGAAGCCGTTGACGGTGTACTTGATCGGGCCGGCCGTGAGGCCTTCGGCCGAGGTGCTGATGGCGGTCTGCGCCATCACCGGCATCACGGCGGCTGCGTAGCCGACACCGATGGCGGCCTTCAGTGCGGCGCGGCGCGTGGCGCCCTGCTCGGTGCTGTCGCCGGGGCGAAGCGAATCGAAGTCGGAACGGCTGTCGTCGAGTTGGGACATTTGGAGGGGCTCCAGTTGAATCGTCGGACAAGGGGCGCTGCGCGAAAAAACGCACGCCGCAATGTAGGCGAAATCGACCGGGCGCCTCTATGCCCGGGAATTCAGTGGGGTTGGCCCTGCAGGCTGTAGGCCCGACGGGCCAGCGCAGCCGCCAGCACCTCTGCCGGATCGACCAGGCTCAGCTCGGCCACTGCGGCCGAGCCCTGCAGGCCCAGCGGCACCTCGGTACAGCCCATGATGATGCTGACGGGCCCGTGCCGCTCGGCCAGCCGCAGCGCGACTTCGGAGAAGCACTGCTCGGCCAGCAGCATGTTGCCGGCTTTCACGCCGTCGAAGATGCCCCGCATGATGGTCTGGCGCTCCTCGGCCAGCGGCACGTGGCAGCCGAGGCCCGCTTCGGCCAGTGCCTGTTCGTAAAGGCGCACGCGGTAGGTGCCCTCGGTGGCCATCAGCGCCACCTCGGTCGCGCCCTGTGCGGCCAGTTGCTGCGCGGTCTCGCGCGCCATGTGCAGCAGCTCGACCTGCGGAAAACGCTCCTGCAGGTTCGCATGCCAGGCATGCGCGGTGTTGCAGGCGATCGCCACGGCCCGGCTGCCGAGCGCGGCCAGCCGGCCCAGCGCCTGCAGCATCGGCTCCAGCGGCTGGTGCGCACCGTTGTCGGCCGAAGCCAACGCGCCGGTGCGGTCGGGCACCGGCACCTGCGCGAGCCAGTGTTCGGGAAAGGACTGGTCGCGCACCGGCTCGCCGCGTGCGCGCATCTGCTGCGCACAAGCCTGCACGAAGAGCCGGACGAAGTCGGCGCCCGCCGCGGGGCCCATGCCCCCCAAGATGCCAACTACGTTCGTCGAAGCCATGGTCTTTCTCTGTTTCAGGAATACCGCGGAACCGGCTTTGCCGGGCCGCTGGTATTGCCCCCGGTAGGGGGAAGGCGCGCGCGACACGAAGTGCGCGCAGCCTGGGGGCGAGTTCAAGTTGCGGGCTTGTCGCTGAAGGCTTTCAGGTTTTCCTTCAGCTGATCGCTCATCGGCAGGTTCAACGGCACGTTCTTCGGCGGGATCGGCTGCATGAACCACTTGGTGTAGAGCTTCTCGAATTCGCCGCTCTTCATCATGTTGATGAAGGTGTCGTCCACCAGCTTCTTGAAGGCCGGATCGTCCTTGGGCAGCATGCAGGCGTAGGGCTCGACCTGCAGCGACTCGCCCACCACTTCGTAGTCGGCGGGGTTCTTGGAGTTGGCGATCAGGCCGAACAGCAGGATGTCGTCCATCGCGAAGGCGACGGCGCGGTCGCTCTCCACCAGCAGGAACGCATCGGCGTGGTCCTTGCCAAGCACGATGTCCATCCCCAGGTTCTTCTCGGTGTTGTACTTGCGCATGACCAACGCGTTGGTGGTGCCGGTGGTGCTGGCCACGGTCTTCTTGGCGAGGTCGGCGTAGTCCTTGATCTTGGAGGACTTCTTCGTCAGGAGGCGCGTGCCCGTGTAGAAGTGATTGACCGCGAAGGCCACGTCCTTGCCGCGCGCGGAGTTGTTGGTGGTGGAGCCGCACTCCAGGTCGATGGTGCCGTTGGTGATCAGCGGAATGCGGTTCTGCGAAGTGACCGCCATCAGCGAGACCTGCAGGTTGGGCTTGTTCAGCTTCTTCTTCACCGCTTCGACCACGGCGTTGGAGAGTTCCACCGAGAACCCGATCGGCTTGTTGGGGCCGTCCAGGTAGCTGAAGGGCACCGACGATTCGCGGTAGGCGAGCGAGATCTTGCCGGACTCGGCGATCTTGGCGAGCGTGTCGGCGGCTTGCGCGCCGGTGGCAGTGAAGAGCACCGCGGCAGCCATGGATGCCATCAAGACGGAGAGTTTCATTCGAGCCTTCATTCGGTTGGATTGAACAGAAGCGCAGTGTAAGAACGAGTGACACATCGCGACAATTCCAAATAACCCCGGGGTCATGCCCAAAGGTTATGGGCGGGGGTTCTTTTGGCATTTCCGGGCGGCGCGGGGCGCCTCTACAGTCAAGCCGTCTTTTGTCTTCACTCCGGAAAGTTGCCTTCATGCATGTATGTGTGCTCGGTGCCGGCATCGTGGGCCTGGCCACCGCCTGGCAGCTCGAACGCCGGGGCCACCAGGTCACGGTGATCGATCGCGCGACGCCCGGCGCCGGCGCGAGCGGCGGCAACGGCGCGCAGCTGAGCTACTCGTACGTGCAGCCGCTGGCCGATCCGTCGATCTGGAAGCAGTTGCCCAAGTTGCTGCTCTCGCCCACCTCCCCGCTCAAGCTGCGGCCGCAGCTCGATCCGCTGCAATGGCGCTGGGGCATGGAATTTCTCGCGGCGTGCACTGCGGGGACTTCGCGCGACACCACGGCCAAGCTGCTGGCGCTGGCCGCATCGAGCCGCACGGAATTCGAGGCGATGCAGGCCGACGTCGCCCCCGACTGCGACTTCTCGGCCACCGGCAAGCTGGTGCTGTACGCGAGCTCGGCCTCGCTCGAAGGCGCGCGTGCGCAGCTCGAGCTGCAGCGCACCATGGGCAGCGAGCAGCGCATCGTCACACCCGACGAGTGCATCGCGATCGAGCCCGCGCTGGCGAGTTACCGCGGGCAGATGGCGGGCGCGGTCTACACGCCGAGCGAGTGCGCGGCCGATTGCCTGAAGGTGTGTGCGGAGTTGATGCGGGTACTCCAGGCACGCGGCGTGCGCTTCCTGCTCGACACCGATGTGCACGGCTTCGCGCGCAACGGGCACCAGATCGCGGCGGTGGACACGAACCAGGGCGACATCGAGGCCGACGCCTTCGTCATGGCGCTGGGATCGGCCTCGCACAAGCTCGGCCGGGCACTCGGCGCCTACCTGCCGGTGTATCCGCTCAAGGGTTACAGCATCACGGTGGAGGTCGACCCTTCGCCCGGCGCGGCACCGACCGTGAACGTGACCGACAGCGCCCGCAAGGTGGTGTTCGCGCGCATCGGATCGCGCCTGCGCGTGGCGGGCATGGCCGAGTTGGTGGGGCACGACGCGAGCATCCCGGCAACGCGCATCGAGACGCTGGCAGCCGCCACGCGCGCCCTCTTTCCGCATGCGAGCCGGCTCGAAGAACTGCACCCGTGGACCGGCATGCGGCCTGCGACGCCGAAGGGGCTGCCGATCATCGGGCGCCTTGATAGCGCACCGTCGAACATGCTGTTCAACACCGGCCATGGCGCGTTGGGTTTCACGCTGGCCTTCGGCTCGGCATTGAAGATCGGCCAGGCCCTGCAGGCCTGAGCGCGGCCGCGCGCGATCTCAGCTTGTGGAAACCAGCTTGAGCCCGATCACACCCGCCAGGATGAGTGCGATGCACAGCAGCCGCATCGGCGCGGCCGAGTCGCCCAGCACCACCATGCCCACGATCGCGGTGCCGGCCGCGCCGATGCCGGTCCATACCGCGTAGCCCGTGCCCATCGGCAGCGTGCGCATCGACAGCGCCAGCAGCACCACGCTCGACAGGCCGGCGCCGACAGTGAACAGCGCGGGCACCAGCCGCGTGAAGCCTTCGGACGACTTCATCGCGAAGGCGAAGACGATTTCCAGAAGCCCGGCGATGCCGAGCAGTGTCCAGGCCATGGCGCGTCAGGCCGCAGCCGCAGCCGCAACCGTGGCGGCGGGCGTCGAGCGGAAGGTGACGCCGAAGCGGTTGAAGGCGTTCATCAGGCTGATCGCGTAGGTGAGATCGGCCAGTTCCTTGTCGCCGAATTCGGCGGTGGCGGCTTCGTAGTCGGTGTCGGGAACGCCGGTCTCGGCGACGCGCGTCACGGTTTCCGCCCATGCGAGCGCGGCCCGTTCGCGGGCACTGAACACCGCGCCCGCGTCGTGCCACACCGGCACCAGCACCAGCTTGTCGACTGCGAGGCCGGACTTCAGCAGGTCGCGCGAATGCATGTCGATGCAGTAGGCGCAGCCGTTGATCTGCGACACCCGCAGGTAGACGAGATCGACCAGTTGCTTGGGCAGGCCGCTTTTCTGGACGGCGACATACACCCCGCCGAAGGCCTTGTAAACGTCGGGCGAAACCTTGGCGTAGTCGATTCGATTGCTCATGAGGAGTCCTTGTGTGTTTGCTGATTGAGAAGGACTCTATGGTCGGAGATCTTGGTCCAGTTCAGAAGAGCCAAGAATGGCATCCGGTTCTAGACCATGATTCCCCGCATCACATCAAGGCCAGGATGCGCTTGCCCAGTTTCTCGGCCGTGACCCGGGACTCGATGTTCGTGAAGTTGACGAGCAATGCCGACGGGCCCTTGCCAATCTGCTGCCATTCCGACAGCGCCTCCGCGAAGAGGCCGTCTTCACGCATGCGAAGCATGAGCTTGCGGTCCGACTGGCGGCCCGTGAGCCGCAGGATCAGGTGCATGCCGCCGGGCAGCGCGTCGATCTTCACGTGCTTTCCCAGCACCTTCTCCAGGCCCGCCTTGGTGGCCTCGCGCCGCTCGGCGTAGAGCTTGCGCATGCGCTGGATGTGGCGCGCGAAATGACCCTCCTTGATGAAGGCCGTGACGATGGACTGCGTGAGTTCGGGGCTGCCCCCGGCGAAGGTCTGGATGATCTGCTCGAAGCGTTCGACTTGCGGTTCCGGCACCACGAGGTAGGCCAGCCGGAGGCTCGGAAACAGCACCTTGCTGAAGGTGCCCGCATAGAGCACGCGCCCGTCGCGGTCCAGGCTCTTGAGCGCAGGCAGGGGGCGACTCACATAGCGGTACTCGCCGTCGTAGTCGTCCTCGACGATCCATGCGTTGTTCCGCCCCGCCCAGTCCAGCAGCGCCAGGCGCCGCTGCAGCGACAGGGACACGCCCAGCGGGCTCTGGTGCGCCGGCGTGACCACGGCCATGCGCGCACGCGGCGCAGACCGGACGCCTTCGGCAACGACCATGCCGTCCGCGTCGACCGGCACCGGGACGGAGGCGATCTGCATGTGCGCGAGCAATTCCCGCGTGGGCGGATAACCCGGGTCTTCGAGCCAGACGCGGTCGCCCGCCTTCAGCAACGCGAGGCCGATCAGTTCGATGGAGTGGCGGTATCCCGAGGTCACGAACACCTGCGACGCCGCGCAATGGATCCCGCGCGACACCTGCAGGTAGGCAGCGATTTCCGCGCGCAGCGCGGGCTGTCCGTAGACGGAGGGATGCGTCATGTCCGACGGCTGCATGGCCCGCGCGCACCGCGCACCGAGGCGCGCCCATATCTTTCGGGGAAATTCGTCCAGCGCGGGCAGGCCCATCTGAAACGGAAGGATCGAATACGGACGAAAGCCGATCGAGGAAGTGCCGGTGTCGATCACGGGCGGCGGGATAGCCACGGGCGTGCGCGGCTTGAGGCCCGGCGTGACGACGGTGCCCGCCTGGCCGCGGGCCTGGATGTAGCCCTCGGCGGTCAGCAGGGAATACGCGGTGTCGATGGTGCCCCTGGCCAGGCCCAACTCCTTGGTCAACGCGCGTGCAGAGGGAATCCGGTCGCCCGGCTTGAGCAACCCGCTGCCAATGGCGCTGCGGAACCGCTCGTAGATCTGCCGGTAGTAAGGCTCGGCCGCGCTGGGGTCCAGGGGCGAGAGGTTGCTGGTCTTCCCGGCGGTCATGAGGGGCCTTCTTTCTCGGCACGTTCGGATGAACGCGCCGTGTTGGTGACGGCAAATTATGGTTCAGTGCCAATCTTGATTCATGGCTCTATGACATAGGCCATGTGCTTTCTAGACTTCCGCTTTCACAAGAATCTGAAGTGGTCGCAATGAAGATCCTGCACATCGTCTGCAGCCCCCGCGGGGAAGCCTCCGAGAGCTACCGGCTCTCCCGAAAAATCGTCGCGCGCCTCATGGGCCGCGAGCCGGCTGCAACGGTGACGAACCGGATGATCGGCGGCAACGCCCTGCCCCACATCGACGCGAACTACGCGCTCGGCCAGCACTCGGCCACGGCGGAGATCGCGCACGGTGGCTCCATGGCCCAGTCCGACGAACTGATCCGGGAGCTCGAAGATTCGGATGCCGTGGTCATCGGAACGCCGATGCACAACCTCGGCGTTCCCTCGGCGCTGAAGGCGTGGATCGATCACGTCGTGCGGGCGCGCCGCACCTTCAACACGGGCCCGGGCGGCAAGGCGGGTTTGCTCCGCGACCGGCCGGTGTTCATCGCCATCGCTTCGGGTGGCAGTTTTTCCGGGGAGTACGCGCGGCAGCCGGATTTCCTGACGCCGTACCTGACGGTCATCCTGGCCCAGATCGGCCTGAAGGACCTGCACTTCTTCTCGGTCCAGGGAACGGGCCTCGGACCAGAGATTCTCGAAAAGTCGAGGGCGGGCGCCGATGAGGCTCTGCAGGCGTATTTCCCGCTGCGAGGCTAAAGCGTTTCCTGAATCGCCTGCTGCATGCAGCGCGTGATGCCGCGCACCGCGACCGAATCGGGCCGGCCGGTGAAGCGCAGCGCGCGCACCGGCACCGGGATGTGCGGCTCCAGCGTGAGCACATCGACCTTCTCGCGGTCCGCCGAACGCGCGGTGCAGCCATCGACCAGCGCCACGCCCAGGCCGTGGTGCGCCATGGCCAGCGCCGCGTGGTAGGTCTGCACCGTCACCACCGCCTGCTGGAAGCCGACGCCGGCCTGCCGGCAGGCCTGGCTGAGACTCGTGCCGACCGGATCGCGGCTGTCGAGACCGATCACCGGGCGATCGACCAGGTCGTGCAGCGCCACCGAGCCGTTGCGCACCAGCGCGCGCGGCAGCATGCCCTTGGGCGCGATGCACACCATGCGGCTGTCGGCCAGCGTCTCCTGCGTGAGCGAGGGGTGCACCACGGGGCTGAAGGCGAAGCCCACGTCGGCCTCCTGCAGCAGCAGCGCCGACATGATCTGCGGCGAGTGCAGCGACTCGACGGTGATCGCATAGCCCGGATGCTTTTCGCGGAACGCCTTGAGCGCGCGCGGCAATATCTCGTAGCTCAGCGCCAGCACGCTCAGGATGCGCAGCTCGCCCGTGTCGCTGCCGGCCTTGAGGTTGGAGGCCAGCCGCTGCACTTCGTCGAGTTGCGCGAACAGGCGCTCGATGTGCGGGTACAGCGTGAGCGCCTCGGTGGTCGGCGAGAGCCGGCCCTTGGCGCGCTGGAACAGCGGAAAGCCCAGCTGCAGCTCGGCGTGCTGCAGGGTGCGGCTCACCGCCGGCTGCGTGATGTTGATGAGCCGCGCGGCCGCGCTCACGCTGCCGGTCAGCATGATCGCGTTGAAGACCTCGATGTGGCGCAGCCGCATGGAAGGGCTCTGACGGATCAGTTGCCGGTCTTGCCGCGCGAAATGTCCATCACCATCCGAGTGGCGAGATACAGGCGCGGCTCGATGGAATCGAGCAGCACATATTCAGCATCGGCCGAGTGCGCGCCGAAGCCCTGCAAGCCGAAGCGCTCGACAACGGGCGCCTTGGTCTTGAGCGAGGCGAAGGCGGCATCGGTGCCGCCGCCGGCAGCCTTGTCGTCCGCGCCCAGCGGGCGGCCGAGCTCGTCCTTGTAGATCGCCTGCGCGTGCTTGGCGAACGCGATCGAGGCGGCGGTGGCTTCGAGCGGCGGACGGCGGCGCTCGAACTTCAGCTCGACCTTGGCTTCGGGAATCAGCTGCTTCTTCACGCGCTCGTTGACCTGCTGCTCGATGCGGTCGTAGTCGGCCACCTTGAGCACGCGCACGTCGGCGCCTGCGGTTGCCGATGCCGGAATCACGTTGCGGTTGCTGCCCGACTTGGAGATGGTCCAGTTCATCTTCAGGCCCGTGGCCGGGTCGGAGAGGTCGCGCATCTGCAGGATCTGGTGCGAGAGCTCGTAGAGCGCGTTCACGCCCAGCTCGGGCGCGGAGCCTGCATGCGAAGCCTTGCCGGTAACGTTCAGCGTGACCGAGGCGATGCCCGCGGTGGCCAGCGAGAGCTTGTCGTCCTTGATGGAGGCGCCCTCGAACGACATCACCGCATCGTGCTCGCCGCCCAGCCGCGTGAGGAGCGCGCGCGAGCCGGGCGAGCTGATTTCCTCGTCACCGTTGATCAGCACGGTGAGCGTGCCGTACTCCTTGAACTTCAGCGCCTGCAGCATGGCCACCGTGTGCGTGATGACGGCCACGCCCTGCTTGTCGTCGGAAATGCCCAGGCCATAGGCCTTGTCGCCATCGATGCGGAACTGCTGCTTGTTGAGCATGCCCACGGTGTAGACCGTGTCCATGTGCGCGATGAGCATGATCTTCTTCGTGCCCGTGCCCTTGAAGGTGGCGCGCACGACGCGACCGATTTTCTCGGGCGTGTCTTCCATGCGGTAGGCCTCGGCGCTCGGATCGATCAGCTCGACCTCGCCGCCCAGCGCCTTGAACTTCGCGGCGATGAGGTCGGAGATTTTTTCCAGGCCTTCGAGGTCGCGGCTGCCCGACTCGATGGAGACCAGCTCCTTGAGCGTATCGAGCAGCGCGGGCTTTTCTTTCGCGGCGAGCGAGGCGATGCGGGCATCGGGGGCGGCGAAGGCGGTGCCCAGAAAGGCGGCGCAGACGGCGGCGAGCAGGAATTTGCGGGGCTGGAGTTTCATGGGTGCGGTTCTTCTTTGGTTTGTCTCGTGTCTTGTGTCGCTCTTGAGTCGCTTCAGTGGGCCTTGTCCCAGTTGGGACCGATGCCGATCTCGGCGAGCAGCGGCACCTTCAGCGCCGCCACGCCGGCCATCAGGCGCGGGATTTCGGTGCGCACCCATTCGACTTCGGCCTCGGGCACTTCGAACACCAGTTCGTCGTGCACCTGCATGATCATCTTGGTGGCGCGCTTCTCTTCGTCAAGCACGTTCTGTACCTTGACCATGCTCAGCTTGATGAGGTCGGCCGCCGTGCCCTGCATCGGCGCGTTGATGGCCGCGCGTTCGGCACCACCGCGGCGCGGGCCGTTGGGCGAATTGATCTCGGGCAGGTACAGGCGCCGGCCGAACACGGTCTCCACGTAGCCCTGCTCCTTGGCAAGCGCCTTGGTCTCGTCCATGTACGCCTTCACGCCCGGATAGCGCGCGAAGTAACGTTCGATGTAGGAGGCTGCGGCCTTGGTCTCGATGCCGAGGTTCTTCGCGAGGCCGAAGCTGCTCATGCCGTAGATGAGCCCGAAGTTGATGACCTTCGCATAGCGGCGCTGCTCGCTCGACACCTGGTCGGGCGTGGAGCCGAACACTTCGGCGGCGGTCGCGCGGTGCACGTCGATGCCTTCGGTGAAGGCGCGCAGCAGCGACTCGTCGCCGCTGATGTGGGCCATGATGCGCAGCTCGATCTGCGAGTAGTCGGCACTGGCGATCACGCTGCCCGCCGGTGCCACGAAAGCCTCGCGCACGCGGCGGCCTTCGGGCGTGCGGATCGGGATGTTCTGCAGGTTCGGGTCGTTGCTGCTCAGGCGCCCCGTCACCGCGACGGCCTGCGCATAGTGCGTGTGCACGCGCCCGGTGCGCGGGTTCGCGAGCTGGCCGAGCTTGTCGGTGTAGGTGCCCTTGAGCTTGGAGAGGCCGCGGTGCTCCAGGATCTTGGCGGGGAGCGGGTAGTCCTCGGCCAGTTTCTCCAGCACTTCTTCGTCGGTGCTGGGCGCGCCGCTCGGCGTTTTCTTGACCACCGGCAGGCCCAGCTTGGTGAAGAAGATCTCGCCGATCTGCTTGGGCGAGCCGAGGTTGAAGGGCTGGCCCGCGATCTCGTAGGCCTCCTGCTCCAGCGCCATGATGCGCGTGCCCAGTTCGTGGCTCTGCGCCGCGAGCGTCGGGCTGTCGATCATCACGCCGTTGCGCTCGACGCGGTAGAGCGCCTCGCTCGAATCCATCTCGAGCTGGTAGACGAAGCGCAGCTTCTCGTTGACTTCGAGCTGCGGCCACAGCGTGCGGTGCACGTCCAGGGTCTGGTCACTGTCCTCGCACGAATATTCGGCGGCCTTGGCGATGTCGACCTGGCTGAAGGAGATCTGGTGCGCGCCCTTGCCGCACAGGTCTTCGTAGGAAATGCCGCTGCGGCCCAGGTGCCGCTCCGCGAGGCTGGAGAGGCCATGCGGCTTGTGCACTTCGAGCACGTAGCTCTGCAGCATGGTGTCGTGCGCGTAGCCCTGCACTTCGATGCCGTGGTTGGCGAACACATGGCGGTCGTACTTGATGTGCTGGCCGAGCTTTTTCTTCTCGGGGTTCTCGAGCCAGGGCTTGAGCTTGGCGAGCACCTCGTCGATGGGCAACTGCACGGGCGCGTCGGGGTAGTTGTGCGTGAGCGGAATGTAGGCCGCCTCGCCGGGCTCGACACTGAAGCTCACGCCGACGATCTGCGCGACCATTTCATCGAGCGAGGTGGTCTCGGTGTCGATCGCCGCGAGCTCGGCGGCTTCGAGCCTTGCGAGCCAGGTGTCGAACTGTTCCCAGGTAGTGATGGTGTCGTACTTGAGGTTGCTCGCGGGCGCGGCGGCATCGAGCGCGCTCAGGTCGGAAGGCTCGTCGAACAGGCCGCCCTGGTCGGTGTTGGCCTTGGTGGCCTTCTTCTTGGCGTTCTCCTCGATCAGCTCGGGCGGCACTTCCTGCGCTTCGAGCGACTTGACGAGGCTCTTGAAACCGAACTTCTCGTAGAAGGGCTTGAGCTCGCCGGTCTGCGGTGCGCCGACGGGCAGGCCTTCGAGCGACGGCAGGCCGGTGACGTGGCCTTCGAGGTCGCAGTCGGTGCGGATCGTGACGAGCTTGCGACTCAGCGGCAGCTTGTCCAGCGCCTTGCGCAGGTTCTCGCCCGCGGCGCCCTTCACTTCGGCGGCGCGTTCGACCAGCGCATCGAGCGATCCGTATTCGAGCAGCCACTTGGCGGCAGTCTTCGGGCCCACCTTCTCGACACCGGGCACGTTGTCGACGGTATCGCCCACGAGCGTCTGGTAATCGACCATGAGGTTCGGCGGCACGCCGAACTCGGCCGTCACGCCCGCCACATCGCGCTTCTTGCCGTTCATCGTGTCGATGATGGTGATGTGCTCGTCGACCAGCTGGCTCAGGTCCTTGTCGCCGCTGGAGACGACCACCTCGATGCCCTGCGCGGCGGCGATCTTGGCGAGCGTGCCGATCACATCGTCAGCCTCCACGTCGGGCACGCTGAGCACCGGCCAGCCCAGGAGCTTCACCACTTCGTGGATGGGGTCGATCTGGCTGCGCAGGTCGTCGGGCATCGGCGAGCGGTTGGCCTTGTATTCGGGATACCAGTCGTCGCGGAAGGTCTTGCCGGGCGCATCGAAGATGCAGGCCGCGTAGTCCGCACGCACCTCGCGGCGCAGCGCGGTCATCATGTTGATCATTCCCCGGATGGCGCCGGTGGCCGGGCTCTTCGGGTCGCCGGGCACGGCGCGCAGGTCGGGCATGGCGTGGAAGGCTCGGTAGAGATAGCTCGAGCCATCGACGAGCAGCAGCGTTTTCTTGTCGGTCATCGGGCCATTTTGCCGTGCCCGGACCGGCGCTCGGAACCACGGCGCCACGCGCTGCGCACCGACACCCCTGGAGCGGGTGCGCGCCTACAATGAAGGCATGCCTAGCTCCACACTCCTGATTGCCCGCCGCATCCTGCTGGCGCTGGCCTTTGCAGCCCCCTTCGCCGCCGCGCAGGCGCAGTCCGCGCCCGCTGTCACCCCGGCCCCGGCGGAGCCGCTACAAAATCAGGAGCAGGCCGACGGCCGCCGCAACCAGAAGATCGAGCACATCCACACGGAAGACAGCGGCGCCTCGGTCGATGAAGTCCGCTACGGCGGCCGCACGCAGAGCATCAACGTCAAGCCGAAGTCGAACATGCCGGGCTACGAAGTGCTGCCCAACGACGGCGGCACCGCCCGGGGTTCGAGCGACGCGAATTCCGGCAGCAGCGGCGCCCGCGTCTGGAACGTGATGAAGTTCTGACCGTGCCCTCGTCGTTCCAGTCCACCGCATTCCCGGCTCGTCGCTGAGCACCCCCATGGCAGTTTTTACCGAAGTCGAGTTCGGCGAGGCAGACGCGCTCGTCCAGCGCCTGGGGCTGAGCGCCTTGCGCGACCTGCGCGGCATCGAGGGCGGCATCGAGAACACCAACTACTTCGCGACCACCGAGTCCGGCGAGTTCGTGCTCACGCTGTTCGAGCGCCTCAGCGCCGAGCAATTGCCCTATTACCTTTGCCTCATGAAGCACCTGGCGGCCGGCGGCCTGCCGGTGCCGGAGCCCGTGGCCGACCCGGCCATGGAAGCCCCCAAGGGCCATGTGCTGACGATTCCCGCCAATGCACCCTGCGAGCTGCTGCACACCGTGGCGGGCAAGCCGGCGGCAGTGGTGCAGCGCCTGTCGGGCCACAGCGAGCTCGCCCCGACCGCGGCGCACTGCGCCGAGCTGGGCGCAATGCTGGCGCGCATGCACATCGCCGCGCGCGACTTCCCGCGCATCCAGCCGAACCTGCGCGGCCTCGCGTGGTGGAACGAAACCGTTCCGGTGGTGCTGCCCTACATCGACGAATCGCAGGCCGCGCTCCTGCGCGCCGAGCTCGCCTACCAGAACCACATCGCCGAATCGTCGGCCTACGCGGCGCTGCCGCGCGGGCCGGTGCATGCCGACATGTTCCGCGACAACGTGATGTTCGCGACCGACGGCGAGCCCGGTTCGGCACCACGCCTCACCGGCGTGTTCGACTTCTACTTCGCCGGCACCGACACCTGGCTCTTCGATCTCTCGGTGTGCCTGAACGACTGGGCCATCGACCTCGCCACCGGCGTGCACGACGCTGCGCGTGCCGACGCCCTGCTCTACGCCTACGAAACCGTGCGCCCGCTGAACGCGTCCGAACGCGCCCTGCTGCCCGCGATGCTGCGCGCCGCGGCGCTGCGCTTCTGGATCTCGCGCCTGTGGGACTTTCATCTGCCGCGCGAGGCCAGCATGCTCAAGCCCCACGACCCCACGCACTTCGAGCGCGTGCTGCGCTGGCGCGCCAACCACCCGCATGCCATGGCGCAGGCCCTCGAGCCGCTCATGGCCGCATGATCCGGACCCCATGAAACTCAACCTCGTGCCGGCGCGAACCGGCGCCGCCTGGGTCCGCTCCGGACTCAAGACTTTCTGGCAGCAGCCGCTCGCCTTCATCTCGCTGTTCTTCCTGTTCATGGCGGCGATCTCGATGGTGTCGGTGCTGCCCATCATCGGCAGCGTGATCGCGCCGGTGCTGCTGCCCTTCATGACGCTGGGCCTGATGGTGGCGACTTCGGTGGCGCACGAGAACAGCAACCCCGACGGCCTCATCCGTGCGACCCGCCCCGGCGATCTCCAGCGCCCCACGGGCTCCGCGATGTTCGTCGAGGTGTTCGGCGCCATGCGCGCCGAATGGCGCTCGCTGGTGGTGCTGGGCGTGATCTCGGCGGTGTACTTCGTGTTCGCGGTGATGGTCACCGCGCTGGTCGACGGCGGACAGCTCATGCGCGCCTACCTGCTGGACGACGCGATCTCGCCCGAGGTAATGGCCAGCAGCGATTTCCAACTGGCCCGCGTGCTCCTGATGTGCCTGAACCTGCCGCTGTCGCTGGCCATGTGGCACGCGCCGGCGCTGGTGCACTGGCACCGCGTGGAGCCGGTCAAGAGCATCTTCTTCAGCATCGTTGCGCTGTTTCGCAACTTCGGCGCCTATGCGCTCTTCGTGCTCTCATGGTTCGGCGTGTTCCTCCTGGCCGGCATCGCGATGGGCCTGGTCGCCACCGTGCTGGTGGGCGTCGGCGCGCTGGGCGCGGGCGGCGCGGCCGTGGCGGTCGGCAACATCCTGATGATCGGCACGGCGCTGGTGCTGGCGGCCATGTCGCTCAGCTCGACCTGGTTCACCTTTCGCGACAGCTTCGATCCGAACTGACCGTCGCCGGTCAATCACTCGCAGCCCTGTCCTTGCGCAGGCTCGCGAACAGCGACCACGCCATGCCTGCGAGCAAAAGCAGGCCGACACCCAGGGCACCCCAGAGCCACCACTTGCGCGACGGATCGTTCGGCGCCGTCTCGGGAACGGGCGCGAGCGCGGCGGCAGCGACTGCTGCTTCCACCGCGGCCACGGGCAACGTGACCGACGCATCGTCCGCCACAACCGGTTTGTCCGCGTCGTAACCAGGGATCAGCGTCGACAACGCGAGCGGCGCCCCCGGCACCGCACCTTGAACCGCGCCCTTGTCGGGCGCCGCGCTCCACGCCAGCGAGAACGGCGCGCCGCCTTGCGCAAGAAACACCAGCGTGCGCGGCGTGGCACCCACCGCAATCGTCGGCGGCGTTGCGCCGAGCACGCTCACCGGACCTGAAGTGCGCAGCCGAAGGCGCGAATACACCGCGCCGTCGAGCGCCTGCACCGGCGACCGCGCTTCGCCGCCGGCCTGTGCGAGCCGGTACACGACCGTGTCGAGCAGCGGCGCCTCGCCCGGGCCGGTGGGCAACGGGGTCGTTCGACGCTGCTGGTGCCGCAACGCGTAGAGCGGATTGCGCGGCACGAACTGCTGCTGCGGCGTCGCCGAAGCCGGCGCGGCATCGACCAAGCCCGACACGCCGACCTGCGCCAGCGTGTTGATGTCGGCCAGGTCGATGCGCAGGCTCTGCACCGGCAGGCCGCGCGGCAGCAGGTAGTCGCAGTAGTCCTCGGCGCAACGCTCGGGCTTCAGTGCGCCGGACCATTCGATCGGCGCCACCGGCTCGACCTCCTGCACGCTGTCGATCTCCACCTTGGCGAGCGGCGCACCTTGTTGCGGATCGCTCCAGCGCAGGCGCAGGAAGCGCGTGCGCAGGTTGCCCAGCTCGACCGCCATCCGCTCGATGGTCTGGCCGCCGTGAGCGAGGCGCACCAATTGCTCTTCGCCGCCCACCGGACGCCATTGCCGGAGGTCCTCGCTGGCCTCCAGCCGGAAGGCGAACAGGCCGCGCGCATCGGGGGCGATCTCGAAGCGCGCCTGCAACAGGCTGCCCTTGACCTGGCTCACGTCGATGAGCCACTGCGTCGCGTCGTTCGGCTTGGCGGTGGCCTTGTTGTCCAGTGCCAGCGAGCCGTCGGGTCGCACGGTGAACGCAAGCGCGGTGTCGCCCGGTGCGGCACTGCCGGGCAGCGCGAAGATCGGCACCGCCTGCGAGGCCGCGCGCGGCGCGGCCGCCTCGTTGCGCAACCAGGCATAGGGCACCGCGTGCCCGGCGGCGTTGTGGACCCGCAGGTCGCCGAGGTCGCCATAGGCGGCACGGCCGTAGATGGCGAGCGGCAGCGTGAGTCGGTGGTACGGCCCGGCGCCCTGCAGCGCGATGGGGGCGGAAGTAGTGACCGGCTGCGCCTGTGCCGCGCCAGCCGCAGCCATCAGCGCGGCAAGGACAACGCGAATCGAACGGCCGCTCATGTCGCACCTCCTTCGACCGGGGGCTGCTTCGGCTCCGGCTCTTCCTTCTTAGGCGGCACCGGCGCGAAGTACCCCACCAGCAGCAGCAAGGCCCCGACGGCGATGAACGACACGATGCGGAACAGCCCGCCGCGGTCCGCCAGTTCGACGAAGAACAGCTTCAGCACCACGACGCCCAGCAGCGCGGCACCCGCGATCCACAGCGTGCGCACCCGGCGCCCGTGGCCGAGCACCATCGCGACCACGCCGCAGATCGCCCAGGTGATCGACAGCGCCGCCTGCGTGAGCCACGAGGCGTAGAGCGCGTCGAAGCGCCATTCCACACCCGCGTAGTGATGGCAGGTGCGCAGCACCATGCCGGTCAGCAGCGCGAGGCCGGTGAAGCCGACAGCGCCCTTGGCGACCATCGGCTGCACCCGCGCGAACGAACCCTGCGGCAGCGCGCGCCACCAGAGCACCAGTGCGAACAGCACGACCCACTGCGCGAGTTCGAGCGGATTGAGCAGCGGCACATACGGCAGCGGCGCCGCATCGCCGGGGCTCACCGCGTTGGTGACCCAGACCCATGCGAACAGGTACACCGCCACCGGCGTTGCGGCGAACTCCAGGTAGGCGCTGCGGTATTCACCGAGCGGCCAGCGCTGCAGCAACACGCGCGAGCGCAGCGCCCACAGCACCAGCGCCGGCACGACGGCCCAGCCCAGCAGTTGCCAGCTCGACCACTCGGCGCCGATGCGGCCGAGCTGCCATTGGCATTCGCGCGCCGCGAGCAGCAGGAAGAGCCAGAAGCCCGCGACGTGGAACGGCGTCAGCACCGAGGCATCGAGCCAGCGCTTCTGCGCGCGCAGCAAGCGCAGGTGCCACACGAGCGCCAGCGGCCAGGCGATCCAGCCGAACGCGCTCGACGGCACGTAGAACAGCGTCGGCCCACCCGCGATGCCGTAGGCGGCGATCAGGCCGAAGCCGGGCAGCGTGGCCAGGGTCGCCCGGCCGAGTTGCGACCAGTCGCGCCGGTGTGCCACGAGCGCCGACAGCACGGACGTCACGAGCACCACCGCCATCGCGACCGCGGGCACGTGGCTCGCCAGCGCGTGGAGATTCAACACCCGGACGCTCTCGTCCAGCGCACCGAAGATCCACCAGAACAGGCCCCAGACCACCGGCGTCCACAGCACCGCAGGAAGGGCACACCAGGCGTTGACCCAGCGCTTGCGTGCAACCCCAGTGGGCTCGCCCGCGCGTGGCCGCGCTTCGTCGCGCAGCCAGTCGCCGGCCAGCAGCGCCGTGAGGCCCATCACCAGCGGCGTCCAGAAACCAAGATGCCCGAAGGCGGGACGCAGCATGCGCATGTCGCCGCCCATCTCCGCCAGCATGACGAAGAGAATCGCCGAGACCGCATGCAGCACGCCCGCGAACGCCGCGAGCGGCAAGTGCGCCATGCGCAGCGCCACCCACAGCACGACGGTGGCAGTCAGCGGCCACAGCAGCGCGGCTTGGGCGAGGCTGATCTGGAACAGCATCGCCAGGTGCAGCAGGCCCACGCCCGCGATCACGCCCACCACATTGCCGATCGACCACACGGGCTGCACGCCGCGCGCCAATGCCGCGCGGTGCGCCTGCAGCATCGACCAGGCCGCGCTGCCGAGCACGCTGAGCGCGATCAGGCAGGCGGCCGCGGCGCCCTGCCAGCCGCTTTCGAGCGCCCGCCCGGCATCGAGCCCATCGCCTGCGCGGTGCAGCGTGGCGATGAAGCCCGCCACCGCCAGCGCCTGCATGCCGAAGCTCACGTAGGTGAGCGGCAGCAGCGCGAAGCGCACGGCAACCGCGAAGGTGACCGATGCGAGCACGGCCGTCGCCGCCGCGGCCCAGGGCGGTGTGAACCACTGCCACAAGAGCAGCGTGAGCGCGGCCATGCCGAGCCACGGCAAGGCGCTGCCGACGATGGCTTCGAGGCTGTCGCCTTCATCGAGCTTGGCGCGGCGGTGCATGGCCCACATCGCGAAGGCACTCGCCGCCACCAGCAGCGGGCCAATCACCGAGCCCTGCAGCAGCGGATGCCCGGCGGCCCCATCGACCTGCGTGGCTTCGAGCAGCTTCCACACGGCGCCGGCGAACACGAGGAACGAGAAGGCCCGCGCATAGACACGCCCCTGCCGCGCACCCAGCCAGTACATGCCGGCCGCCTCGACCGCCCACGCCGCGCCGGTCCACTGCCCCTCGAGGCCGAGCGGAATGGCGAGCGTGCCGAAGATCACGCCGACGATGGCGTAGGCCTCCGCCAGCAGCGCCAGTCCCTTGGGCTGCGTGGCGAACACCAGCCGCCCCATCACGAGGTAGAAGGCCGCGAGCGCCATCGCCGAGAAGGCGGCGCCGTACTCCCACGGACGCATCAGCAGGTACTGCATGCCGAAGGCGACCATCGGCGTGCCGAACACCAGAGAGCTGTCGACACGGCCTGCGCGGCGCAGCGTGTCGAGTGCGCGCGTGGCCAGCGGCTGCGCAGGCTGCACCGGCGCATCGAACAGCGTGCGGCGCGCGAAGAACAAGCCGATGGCGGTGAACAGCAGGAAGAACACGATGAGGAACGGCTGCACGATGCCGTACTGGTCGTCGGTGTAGTACTTGTGCGCCCAGCCGGCCGCCAGCGTGAAGGTGCCGACGAAGCCGATCAGGTTGAGCACGCGCCAGGCCTTGAACCACGCGATCAGCACGATGCCCACGTCGAGCACCAGCAGGTAGGTGAAGAGGCCCACCGGCTGGTTGGAGCCGGTCGACGCCAGCACCGGCGCCGCGAAGCCTTCGAGCGCAGCGACGATGGCGAGCAAGGGCGCGTTCTGCAGCACCGCGAGCGCAGCGCTGAGCACCGCCACGCCGAAAAGGAACGCGAAGCCCACGCTGGCCGGCAGCAGGCCGCTGAGCTTCATGGCTGCGAGCGTCGTGAGATAGAAGACGCCGATGCCCGCGCCCTGCAATATCAGCGCATAGCCCGCGCGCTTGTGGCGCAGCAGCCAGCCCAGCACCAGCAGGCCCGCGCCCACCAAGGCGACCGCGGCGTAGCGCAGTTCGATCGGCACCGTGACGCGTTCGGCCGTGTAGCGCAGCAGGAAGGCCAGGCCGAGGAACAGGATCAGCACGCCGAGCTTGACCAGCATGTTGCCGCCGAAGATCAGGTTGGCGATCGGCGCGGGCAGGCGGTCGCGCAGGGGGACCGGTGGTGGGGGCGGCGGCGGGGGTGGACGGCGAACCAGCGGCGGCACGGCGACCGGCGGCGTGGGTGCAGCGACGGGCTCGGGCGCACGTGGCGCGGCAGGTTTTTCTGCGACAGGAGCTACGGGGGCTGCGGGCGGGACCGGCGCTTCTGCAACCGGCTTCTCGGCAACGACGGCAGGCCGCGGGACCTGCATGGTCGCGATGCGGGGTCGCGTCATCTCGGCGGCCTGCGCGACCGCCGGCTGGCCCAATGGCAGCGACGGCGACTCCGCAGCCGGCGTGCTGGCCATGGAGGTGGCGAGGTCGCCTATTGGCGCGGCTGCCGTCGGGACGACGGCTTCATCGCTAGCGCCCTGCGCGAGCCGCCGTTCGAGCTGGCTGACGCGCTCCTCGAGTTCTGTCACCCGTTGCTGCAGCTTCAACACACCGCCTGCGGGTGCGATCGCGGCCGGCGTGCCGACAGCGCGGCCATCCGGTAAGCCGACTTCAGCTTCGGTGCGCTGCGGCTCGCCCTTTTTCTTCTTGCCGAACAGCTTGGCGAACGCCAACGCGCCAACGAGCGCGAGAACCAGCGCCACAGGCACCGATTCGAACAGCGCCCCAATGAACAGGCCGGCCATCATGCCTATGAACCACATCCCCGACTCCCCTTGTTTTGGCGAGTCCGGAGTGTACGGCTGATCCCGGAAAAACCGGGCTGACGCCCGCCCGGCCTATGCTGTCAGCTATAGGTTTGGTAGCAGCCTCAGACCGGCGTGAGCTTGGCCACAGACAGGGCCAGCCACTTCACGCCGTGGCGCGTGAACTTGACCTGCGCACGCGCGTCGTCGCCCGTGCCTTCGAGGGCCAGCACAGTGCCTTCGCCGAACTTGTTGTGGAACACCTGCATGCCCGAGCGCAGGCCATGCGACGGTGCAGTCTTCTGCGGTGGCACCGGCGGGCTGGCGAAGGTGTCCTTGCTGCCGCCGTAGCCACCACCTCCATATCCGCTGCTTCCACCGCTGTAGCCGCCACTGCCGCCGCGCGTGCTCCCGTAGCCGCCGCCGTAGCCGAAGGCCGACGGCGTGAAGCCCTGGTTCTTCGGCGTGAGCCACTTGAGCGCGCTTTCGGGCAACTCGTCGAAGAAGCGGCTCTTGACGTTGTAGCGGGTCTGCCCGTGCAGCATGCGCGTCTGCGAATGGCTCAGGTACAGGCGCTTGCGGGCGCGCGTGATCGCCACGTACATCAGGCGGCGCTCTTCCTCGAGGCTCTCGAAGTCGCTCATCGAGTTCTCGTGCGGGAACAGGCCTTCTTCCATGCCGGTGATGAACACGCAGTCGAACTCCAGGCCCTTGGCGGCGTGCACCGTCATGAGCTGCACCGCGTCCTGGCCGGCCTGCGCCTGGTTGTCGCCCGATTCGAGCGCGGCGTGCGTCAGGAACGCAGCCAGCGGGCTCAGCGTTTCGCCGGTCTCGGCGTCGGGGGCGAGCGGCTCGTCGAGCACCGGGCGGGTGGGGTCGATCCCCTGGCTCGCGGGCGACTGGCGCAGCTCGTCGACCGGCAGCGCCACCGCATCGCGGCCGAAGCCTTCCTGCGTGACGAAGCTCTCGGCAGCGTTCACCAGTTCGTCCAAGTTCTCGAGGCGGTCGGCGCCTTCGCGGTCCGCCTTGTAGTGCTCGACAAGCCCGCTGTGGTCGAGCACCAACTCGATGATCTCGCGCAGGCTCACGCCCTGGGTCTGCTCCCGCAGCACGTCGATCTTGGCGACGAAGCCGGTGAGGTTCGCGCCCGCCTTGCCGCCGACGACGCTGACCGCGTCGTGCAGCGAACGCCCGGCCGCGCGCGCCGCGTCCTGCAGGGTTTCGAGCGTGCGCGCGCCGATGCCGCGCGGCGGGAAGTTGACGACGCGCAGGAAGCTGGTGTCGTCGTCCTTGTTCTCCAGGAGGCGCAGATAGGCCAGCGCGTGCTTGATTTCGGCGCGCTCGAAGAAGCGCAGGCCCCCATACACGCGGTACGGCACCGAGGCATTGAAGAGCGCCGTTTCGATCACCCGGCTCTGCGCATTGCTGCGATAGAGCACCGCCATCTCCTTGCGGTCGAAGCCGTCGCGCACGAGCTGGCGCATTTCCTCGACCATCCACTGCGCCTCCGCGAGGTCGGTGGGCGACTCGTACACGCGCACGGGTTCGCCCGGGCCCTGGTCGGTACGCAGGTTCTTGCCCAGGCGCTTCTTGTTGTGGCTGATGAGCTCGTTGGCCGAGTCGAGGATGTTGCTGTAGCTGCGGTAGTTCTGCTCCAGCTTGATCTGGTGCTGCACGTCGAACTCGCGCACGAAGTCGGCCATGTTGCCCACGCGCGCGCCGCGAAAGGCGTAGATGCTCTGGTCGTCGTCGCCCACGGCGATCACGCTGTTGTTCGGGTTCGGCGTGAACTGGCCGCCGACGGTGTTGCCCGAGAGCATCTTGATCCACGCGTACTGCAGGCGGTTGGTGTCCTGGAACTCGTCGATCAGGATGTGTCGAAAGCGCCGCTGGTAGTGCTCGCGCACCGGGTCGTTGTCGCGCAGCAGTTCGTAGCTGCGCAGCATGAGTTCGCCGAAATCGACCACGCCTTCGCGCTGGCACTGCTCTTCGTAGAGCTGGTAGAGCTCGACCTTCTTGCGGTCGTCGTCGCTGCGGATCTCCACGTCCTTCGGCCGCAGGCCGTCTTCCTTGGCGCCGGCGATGAACCACTGGGTCTGCTTGGCGGGAAAGCGCTCGTCGTCGACGTTGAACTGCTTCATCAGGCGCTTGATGGCCGAGAGCTGGTCTTGCGTGTCGAGGATCTGGAAGGTGGAAGGCAGGTTCGCGAGCTTCCAGTGCGCGCGCAGGAGGCGGTTGCACAGGCCGTGGAAGGTGCCGATCCACATGCCGCGCACGTTGACGGGCAGGATCGCCGTCAGCCGCGTCATCATTTCCTTGGCGGCTTTGTTGGTGAAGGTCACGGCGAGGATGCCGCCGGCGGAGACCTGCCCCGTCTGCAGCAGCCAGGCGATGCGGGTGGTAAGCACCCGGGTCTTGCCAGAGCCGGCGCCCGCGAGGATGAGCGCATTGCCCGCCGGCAGGGTGACCGCAGAAAGCTGCTCCGCATTCAGGTTCTTGAGCAGCGGCAGGTCCGCAGAGTGGGCGTCAGCCGCAGGATCGTTAAACAACATCCTCCGATTGTAGAAACCACGGCGTATGCGGGTTATATGAAGAACTGGAAGACCTGCCATCGGGACACCGCGTAGACTCAATCACCGGGCCCAAGATTCTTGCGCCCGGTTTTTTGTGGGCGTTTTCTTTTCGAGACGCACCGCAAAGGCCGGCCGGACCAAGCGCTCATTCGTTTTTTTCTAACGATCCCGGCCGCCGCCGGGCCGCCCCAAGGCGGCTCGAGCCTCCCCCTCGGGGGGTGGCGAAGCACACGCAGTGGCAAGCCGGGGGGCCATATTTACTGGAGCCTGGTCATGCAGATTTTCGACTACGACAACATCCTTTTGCTCCCGCGCAAGTGCCGCGTGGAAAGCCGCTCGGAATGCGACGCCAGCGTCACGCTGGGCGAACGCACCTTCCGCCTGCCGGTGGTGCCGGCCAACATGAAGACGGTGGTCGACGAATCGATCTGCCTGTGGCTCGCGCAGAACGGCTACTTCTATGTGATGCACCGCTTCGACCTGGACAACGTGAAGTTCGTCAAGGAGATGCAGGGCAAGGGCGTGTTCGCCTCGATCTCGCTCGGCGTGAAGAAGCCCGACTACGAAACCGTCGACCAACTGGTCGCCGAGGGCCTCACGCCGGAATACATCACGATCGACATCGCGCACGGCCATGCGGACAGCGTGAAGAACATGATCGGCTACCTCAAGGAGAAGCTGCCGAAGGCTTTCGTGATTGCCGGCAACGTCGGCACGCCCGAAGCGGTGATCGACCTGGAGAACTGGGGCGCGGACGCAACCAAGGTCGGCATTGGCCCGGGCAAGGTCTGCATCACCAAGCTCAAGACCGGTTTCGGCACGGGTGGCTGGCAGCTGTCGGCGCTCAAGTGGTGCGCGCGCGTGGCGACCAAGCCGATCATTGCGGACGGCGGCATCCGCGACCACGGCGACATCGCCAAGAGCGTGCGCTTCGGCGCCTCGATGGTGATGATCGGCTCGCTGTTCGCGGGCCATGAAGAGTCGCCGGGCAAGACGGTAGAGGTCGACGGCGCCCTCTTCAAGGAGTACTACGGCTCGGCCAGCGACTTCAACAAGGGCGAGTACAAGCACGTCGAGGGCAAGCGCATCCTCGAACCCATCAAGGGCAAGCTGGCCGACACGCTGGTCGAGATGGAGCAGGACGTGCAGAGCTCGATCAGCTACGCGGGCGGCCGCACGCTGATGGACATCCGCAAGGTCAACTACGTCACGCTCGGCGGCGCCAACGAGGGCGAACACCTGTTGATGTAAGCGCCCTGCCTCGGGCTGTGTCGATCAGGCCTCGAGCAGTTGCACCGCGTGGCGGTGCAGCGCGTGGGCCGAGTCGGCGAACGCGTCGACCACGCTGAAATGATCAAGGCCCGGGAGCACCTCGCACACCGGTACGGCGTTGCGGCCCCAGGCGTTGCGGATCATCGCGTTGTGGCGGAGGAATTCGGGGCTCTCTTCGCCACCGGCGACTGCATAGAGCTGGCCGCGCGGCGGCGCGGGCCAGAGTGCCGGGCTCGCACGGCGAGCGTCTGCATCGGTCAGCTTCAGCGTGTTCTCCAGGAACGGCGTGTGTTGCAGTGGCCGCAGGTCGTAGAGGCCCGAGATCGAGAGCGCGTTGCGCACCAACTGCGCGGGCAGATCGGGCGCGACCGCTTTCCAGTCGCACGCCAACAGCGCCGCCGCCATGTGGCCACCCGCCGAATGACCCGCGACGGTGATTCGCGAAGGATCGCCGCCATAGGCCGCGACGTGGCGCCAGGTCCACTCGAGCGCACGCATCATCTGCATGAGGATGCCCGGCACGGTGACGGGCGCCTCGACCGGTCCGGGACACAGCGCGTAGTTGGGCACGACGACACAGATGCCGCGGTCGTTGAACGACGGCGCGATGAAGGAATGCTGGCTCTTGTCCATCGCACGCCAATAGCCGCCGTGGATGAAGACCAGGACCGGCGCGTCGGGGATCGGCGCGGGGAAGATGTCGAGCGTCTCGTTCGGGCCTTCGCCGTAGCGAAGGTCGATCCGGCCGGGCAAGGCGTCGCGCACTGCGGCCGATTCGCGCGTCCAGCGCTCGAAGTACGCGGGGTGGTTTTTCACCCGCGCGAGGTTGTTGTACATGCCTTCCAGCCAGGCGGGGTCGTACGAGGCCATGCGGTTGCTGCTCTTGTGTTCTTGGTTTGCGGGGCGCGAATCTTGGCACGACACAACGTGCGGCGGGACGGGAGTCTGGTTAGAATTTACGCCGTGTTGGGGGGGTAGCTCAGCTGGGAGAGCGCCGCGTTCGCAATGCGGAGGTCGTGAGTTCGATCCTCATCCTCTCCACCAACCGATTTGAAAAGGCCTTGGCAACCGCCAAGGCCTTTTCTTTTTGGCGCTCAGGTATCGAGCGTCAGGTGCTGGCCATGCAACGCCGCGGCGGCGGGCGATGCGAGGAAGCCGATGGTCTGCGCCGCGACCGACGTCGACACCCACTCGGCCGGATTGGCATCGGGCATCGCCTGGCGATTCGCCGGTGTGTCCAGCACGCTCGGCGCGACGCTGTTCACGTTGACGCCATGCGGTGCGGCTTCGGCCGCCATCGCTTCCACCAGGCGTTGCAGTGCGCTCTTCGATGCGATGTAGGCCGCCATTGCCGGCACGCCGCGCGCCGCCACTTTTGCCGTCACCGCGACGATGCGGCCGGACTTGCGTTCGATCATCGAGGGCAGCACGGCTTGCGTCACCGCGACGAACGACCACGCATTGAGATTCATCATGCGGTCCCAGCTTGCGCGCGACAGCGCATGCGTCGCCTCGCCCATCTCGAAGCCGCCGGCGATGTGCACGAGCGCGTCGACACGACCGAAGGCCTTGAGCACCTGGCCGGTCAGCAATTCGGCCATCTCGGGCGCCGAGGTCACGTCGCCCGCGAGCAGCAGGTGCTGCGAGTTGTCGAGCCCCGGAAAGACTTCGGCCAATCGACCGACATGGTGATCGATCAATGCAAGACGTGCGCCTTGCTCAAGGAAGTGCTGCGCCACGGCACGACCCAGCGCGCCCGCAGCGCCGGTGATCACGACATGGGGCGTGGTGTTTGCATCGCTCATAAGAAAATGCTCCTGATTGAGGAGGGGCATGGCCCCGTCGGTGGCGCATCCTAACGCCGCGGTTCACAATTTTTTTGGACACCGGAAAATTCTGGGATATACTCGTGGTCTTGCCTGAAAACGCTAGTCGCTTACAGCGCAAGGGCTCTTAGCTCAGTTGGTAGAGCAGCGGACTCTTAATCCGTAGGTCGAGTGTTCGAGTCACTCAGGGCCCACCACCAACATGGCGGAAACGCTGAAAAAGCCTGCTACCTCACCGGTAGCAGGCTTTTTTATTTGCTCGCCGACATCACGACACGCTCATTCAGCCTCGGCGCGCGATCCAGTCATCGACAAAGCGCGCGAGCACATCGCGCTTCTCGCCGACTTCCGCCATCAGGTACTGCCGTGCATGCGTCTGTGCCAGTTCGTTCGACAAGAACCATTGCTCCCGCTCAGGGCTGCCTTGCGGCGGTGGCGTGCCCCAGGCCGCGATGCTCTTGCCGAGAAATGCCTCGGTGACAGGCAGTCGCCCATCCGTCTTGCCGATGTCCGACAGCGCATTGCGCGGCTCACCGAGCGCGACGCGCGTCCGGACGATGTCGCCGTCCACGTGAATGGAGGCACCAAGGCCGCCGGCCTGATGCACCTGCCAGAGCTGGTCTGCCGAGGCATGGCGAATCCAGCTTTCGATTGCGCGGGTCAGGCTCTCAAGGATGATTTCTTGGTTCATATCTGCACTATTTCACATTTACAAATGACGACTTCGGTCGACGGTGCCCCGTATCCATGAAGTGCGGTGCGTGACATGGCATCTTGTACCCGCTGTCACACAGCACAACAACCAGGATTTCAGGGACATCACATCGAAGCAAAGAAAGCTCGTTGAACCCGCTTCGGCGGGTTATTTTTTGCCCTCCTCGATCCAGTGCAACCGGCGATGTCCGACGGCAACACAATCCACCGACCGGACAAAGTGATTTCCGGCCTGCGCTATATTTCTCCCATGGAAAAGGCTTCCGACATAGGCAAACCCACCGTCCCCATTGACCTGATCGGGCCGGAACACTGGGGCCGCTCCAGACGCGGCAATGGTCGGGTCACCAAAGTGCTCTGCATCATCGTCGGCGGCATCGCAGCTGCAGGGGTGATCGCCTATCGATTTTTCGGCGTCGGGCGCTGAACACCCCATCCGCACAATAGAAAGCCCGCTGTCGAAAGGCAGCGGGCTTTTTTCTTGAGGGTCGAGCCAGAGCACAGCAGAGCACCCTCTCACTGAAGCCGCGAGCCCTTGGGCAGCCGCCTCGCCAGCCACTCGTGCACGTCTGCGCGGATGTTGCGGCCTTCGAGCAGGAAGTTCTCGAAGCGGCTTGGCACGTAGGGAAGATAGACCAGCGGCATGCCGGCTTCCTCCGGCGTGCGTGCGGCCTTCCTGTTGTTGCAGACGCCGCACGCGCTCACCAGGTTGGTCCAGGTCCACGGACCGCCGCGCGATTCGGGCAACACATGCTCGCATTGCAGATCGCGCTCGTGGAACACGCCCGCGCAGTACGCGCAGGTGTGGCGGTCGCGCCGCACCAGCTTGCCCTTGGTGACACCGGGCACGACGTCGAACAGGTTGATCTTCGACGCACCGCGCAGCGCGATGATGGGCGCCACGTCGATGCGCGACTGCACGCCACGCGCGACGTTGAAACCGCCGCGCAGCGTGGCCAGCGGCAGGACGCCGTCTTCCCACGCGACCGATCCGGTGGCGTAGTGCAGCACCGCCTGCTCCAGCGAAATCCAGGCTTGCGGCGTGCCCTGAATATCGAGTTGCAGGACATGAGGATGCATGATGGCTCGCCTCCTTTGCGGCGATGGTCAAACGGGTTGAAGAGAAAAAGATGGATGGGGTGCACGAACGGAATCGAACCGTCGTCAGCGGGCTCACAACCCGCGGCTCTGCCGTTGAGCTACGCGCACCGTGAAAAGAAAACCGATCGGCCGGCTACCACTCGCCCACTTCGCGCACGCGCTGGTCGAGGTCGGGTACTTCGAGCAAACGCTCGCGGCCGGTCGAGGCGGACAGGCCATCGGTCGCGCGCCTGCCGACGCCGAAGCGTTGTGCCAGTGCCAGCACCATGTGCCTGCGCGGCTGGGCCGGGCGCACGGTGATCATCCGGATCGGGGTGTTGCGCTTGCGCATGGTGACTCCTTGGTTGTGATGACAGCAAAACAAAAATGGCCCCACGTGCACGACTCGAACGTGCAACCCCTTGCTTCGTAGGCAAGTGCTCTGATCCATTGAGCTAACGCGGGATGAATAAAAACGAAAACAAAAAGTGTCCGGTTACGAGTTCCGGCGCCGCCCAATCTTTGCGGCCGGTTTCCGCGGAAGGACCATCTGCAATGGCCCGGTTCCGCTCGGGTTCGGTGCGAAAAAACGAATGACCGCTTTTCCATTTCGGTTGTGTCCTCACGCGACGGACAGCGCGCTGGGCGCTGCCCCGTACGACGTCGCTGCACAGGAGGGATCAGTTCCTGCACATCCCGCCAGACCGTCTACGCGGTGGGTCCTGGCGGTGTGGTGAAGGCACACCCGAAATGGCAAAGCACAAAGAGCAAAAAACAAAACAAAAAGGCCCGGAAACCTTTCGGTGTCCGGGCCTCTGCTTGAGAGAGCTTGGAAGGTATGCGCCTATGCGCAACCTCCACCCGGTAGCACCTGATCCTCGAACTTGCCAACGCGCAGGCGGGCTGCGGTTTGCTTGGCATGCACGTAGCTCTGGCGCAGATTCGATTTCGACGACGGCATGCCGAACCCACCGCCACACGACCACACGCGCACGAACGCCCGGCCCGATGCGGGTCGAATGTTGGTGAGGGTCAATGCGGTGTTCACGATGGTTCCTGGATCAAAAATTGCCGCTGTCGGCTGTTAAGGGTTGGAAAAAAGGTACGGCTTGAGCCACGAATGAGGACAACTGTAAATAGTGTTTACGGCGACGTCAACAACCGGGACAATCTTTTCTTGTCTTGTTGTTGTTTTTGAACAGTGCCCAATACCACCGTCGCGCGCCGTCGCAATGTCCTTGCGCTGCATCGCCGCTTTCTCGAGGGCGCTATTGCCGCCGGCCTGCCAGCCAAGGGGCTGGACCAGTCCTTCGCGAAGAAGATCGAAATCTCTCCGAGCATGTGGAGCCAGATCAAGAGCGCCCGACCCATCGGCGACAACCTCGCGCGGCAGATCGAGCGGCACTGCGACGTGGAGCCCGGTTGGCTCGACAAGGAAGACCGCCCCTCTGAGGTGCCCGATGCGGCGGAAGAGCGCTTCATCGCGGCCGCACGCGAGGCGTGGCGCGCGGCCAATGCCAAGGGCAAGAGAGAACTCGGCGGCTGGCTGAAGAAACACGCGCAGGACGCCGACCCGGCGCCCTGAAGTTCAACTCGCCAGCGCCGGCGCGTCGCGCAGGATCGCCGCGCGCATGTCATCGGGAATAGCCACGGCGCGATGCGTCTCGAGCGATGTCGTGACGATCACCTGCGCCATCTGCATCCGCACTTCGCCGCTCTCGGCACCGAAGCAGCGCACCGCCAGCGTCATCGAGCGTGAGCCCAACCGTTCAACGACGAGCCCGAGCATCACTTGGTCGCCCATGCGGCTCACAGCGCGGAAGTCCACTTCCAACTTCACGGTCGGCAGACCGATGCGGCGCTCGGCCACGAGCCCGTGGTAACTCAGGCCCAGCCCTTCGTTCACCCAGTCTTCGACCAGCCCGTTGAGCATCACGAAGTACTGCGGATAGAACACGATGCCCGCCGGATCGCAGTCCGAAAACCGGATCAGCCGCGGCCGCCGGAACTCCGTGCTCGTTGCAGCCAGATCAACATGCGTGGCGTCGCCCATGCTCAGCCCTCCTCGCCCGTCGCCTCGCCCCGCATCACATGCACGCGCAGCAGCCCGAGCTGGCTGTGCATCTGCTTGACCGTCTTCATGTCCAGGCCCGAGAACATCTCCAGGATCCACTGCTCGTGCTCGCTCGCCATCGTCTCGAAGGTGCGCCGCCCCGCGGGCGTGAGGCTCACGATCCATGCGCGGCGGTCGTCGGGGCTGGGCGCGCGCGCCACCATGCCTTCGCGTTCGAGCTCATCGGTCAGGCCGGTCACGTTGCCGCCGGTCACCATGAGGTAGCGCGACAGCACGCGCATCTTGAGCCCGTCCTTGTAGCGGTAGAGCTGCGCCATGTAGTCGAAGCGCGCGAGCGAGATGCCGAAGCGCTCGCGCAGACGGCGGCGGATCTCGGCCTCGATCTGCGTGGTGCTCGCGAGCATGCGCAGCCACAGCCTGAGCATCGCGTGGTCTTCGTGACCGGCGCGTGCTTCGTGACCGAGTTCTTCGGCGTCGCTGAGCGCGGCGTGCGAGGCGTCGTTGCGTGTCATGTCACTTCTCCTCCCGAAACCGAGATCGACTGGCCTGTGACCGACGCCGCGCCTTCGCCACACAGCCAGCGCACCGTATCGGCCACCTCGGACGGCTGCACGATGCGCTTCTGCGGATTCACGCTGGAGAACTCCGCCAACGCATCGGCCTCGCTGCGCCCGGTCTTGCCGACCACGTTGGCAACGCTGTTGCGCAGGATGTCGGTGTCGGTGTAGCCCGGGCACACGGCATTCACCGTGATGCCCTTGCGCGCCACTTCGAGCGCGAGCGAGCGCGTCAGGCCGATCACGCCGTGCTTGGCGGCCGTATAGGCCGAGACGTAGGCGTAGCCCTTTTGCCCCGCCGTGCTCGCAATGTTGACGATGCGGCCCCCGCCGGCTTCCAGCATGTCGGGCAGCGCGGCCTGCGCGCACAAGAAGCTGCCCGTGAGGTTCACCGACAGCATCCGCTGCCAGAGTTCGACCGAGGTCTTGAGGAACGGCGCGCTCTCGGCGGCCCCCGCGTTGTTGACGAGGATTGCGATCGGACCTCGCGCCTCGCGAGCCTGCGCGAAGGCGGCTTGCACGCCCTCCGGATCTGCCACATCGGCAGTGGCCACGCCATGCCCGCTGCCGGCGAGCGTATCGGCCACGCGCTGCAATGCTTCACGGTCGCGCCCGAGCAGCGTGAGCACAGCGCCCTCGGCCGCCAGGGTTCGCGCGATCTCCGCACCGATGCCGCGCGCAGCGCCGGTCACGAGCGCGTGACGGCCAATGAATGAATTTGATTGCATACGTGAATTGTTTAGTCCTGAATCATTTTAGCGACGCTGCACGACCGAAGTTGTCACCGCGTGAAACGCCCGCTATTCATCCAGGTCCAGTGACGCGGTACGCACGGGCCTACGACCTCGCAGGCCGGCCGTCCCAGGTCTGCGGCCCCACGCCGCGCTCGCGCAGCTTGAACTTCTGCACCTTGCCGTTCTCGGTGCGCGGCATGTCGGGCAGCACGTCGATGTAGCGCGGGACCGCGAAGTACGGCAGGCGGCCCTCGCAGAAGCGCGCCAGCTCCGCGGGGTCGATGCGTTCGCCCTCGCGTGCGACCAACGCGGCCATCACCTCGTCCTCGGCCAGCTCGGAGCGCACGGGGTACACCGCGCACGAGGCCACGCCGGGGTGGCTCAGCAACACCTGCTCGACCTCGAACGAGGAGATGTTCTCGCCGCGCCGGCGAATCGCGTCCTTGATGCGGTCGACAAATCGAAACGCGCCGTCCACATCGCGCACCACGCGGTCGCCCGTGTGGAACCACAGGTTGCGCCAGGCCTCGACCGTCTTCCCCGGCATGTTGAAGTAGCCACTCGCGAAGGCATACGGCTCGTCCGCGCGCAGCAGCAGTTCACCGGCCTCGCCGGGTGGCAGCGCCACGTCGTCTTCATCGGCCACGCAGGCCTGGAAGCCCGGCCGCAGCCAGCCCATGACGCCGCCGCGCGGTGAATCGGGGGCCGTGGCGATCGCGAAATTGGTTTCCGTCGAGCCGTAGCCCTCCAGCAGCGACACGCCCGTACGCGCCCTGAACGCCTGCCCCGCCGCCGATGGCACGCCAGGCCCGAGCCCGATGCGCACGCGGTGATCGCGCTCGCCCTCGCCCTCGGGTTGGGCGAGCAGGATCGGCACCATCGCCCCCAGCAGGTAGACCACGGTCGCGCCGTTCGCGCGCATCGACGGCCAGAAACCCGATGCCGAGAAGCGCGATTCGAAAACCACCTCGGCCCCGGTCAACGCGGCCTGCGCGAAGGTGTTGAGCGCGTTGATGTGAAAGAGCGGCAGCGTGGTGCACAGCACGTCGTCGCGGCCGACGCCCAGCACCTCGGCACTGTTCACGCCCCACCAGAAATACTGCGCATGCGGGCAGATCACGCCCTTGGCCGGGCCGGTGGTGCCCGAGGTGTAGAGGATGGCGAGCGGATCGCCCGGCTGGACCGCCGCAGGCGCGACGGCTTCCGAGCCTTCCGGGTAGTTCGAGACGCGCACACCAGCGGGTGGCTCCCACGATGCATCACCCTCGCCCACCACCCACACGTCGCGCAATGCGGTACGCCCGAGATCGGTAGTCTTCAACCGCTCGATAAAGCCTGCCTCGATCACCAGCAGCTTCGCCGCGCTGTTCGCGAGGAAGTATTCGATCTGCGGCCCCATCGACGCCGTGTTCACCGGCACCACTGATGCGCCCAGCCATCCCGCACCGAGGAAGGTCTCGAGAAACTCGATGCGGTTGCCGCACATCACCGCGATGCGGTCACCGCGCGCCACGCCGTGTTGCGCCAGCGCACCGGCGCGCACCGCCGCGGCTTCGGCCGCATCGCGGTGCGTCCACTGCCGCCCTGCGATCCGCAGCAACGGGCGCGCGCCGAACTGCGCCGCCTGCCGCTGCAGCATCGCCGGCAGCGTGCGCTGCGCAGGTGGCAGTGCGCGCGCCTCACTCGTCATCGTGCGTGCCTCCGCCAAGGTACGTCGCCTGCACGCGCGGATCGTTCGCCAGCTCGGCCGAGGCGCCCGAGAGCGCGATCTCGCCCGTCTCCAGCACGTAGCCCTGGTCCGAGCTTTCCAGCGCGGCGCGTGCGTTCTGCTCCACGAGCAGGATCGAGACACCGTCCTCGCGCAGCTTCCGCACGATGGTGAGGATATCCCGCACGATCAGCGGCGCAAGACCCAGGCTGGGTTCGTCGAGCATCAAGAGGCGCGGCGCCGACATTAGCGCGCGCCCCACCGCCAGCATCTGCCGCTCGCCCCCAGAGAGCGTGTCGGCGCGCTGCGCACGGCGCTCCGCGAGCCGCGGGAAGCGGTCGTACACCGACTGCAGCCGCTTCTTCATCGCATCGCCGCGCAGCCGCTTGGCATAAGCGCCGAGCTGCAGATTGTCGAGCACGGTGAGTTCGCCGAACAGCTCGCGCTTCTCGGGTACGAGGCACAGGCCTCGCTCCACGCGCGCCTCCACGTCGAGCCCCTGCAGGTCCTCACCCTCGAAGCGCAGCGTGCCCTTGCACGGCAGCAAGCCCATGGCGGCGGCCAGCAGCGTGGTCTTGCCTGCGCCGTTCGGGCCGATCACCGAGATGATCTGCCCCGGCTGCAGGTCGAGCGATACACCGCGCACCGCCTCGACCTGCCCGTACGACACATGCAGGTCGCCGATCTCCAGCATCGCGGTCATACAACGCTCCCCAGGTACGCGGCCTGTACACGCTCGTCGGCGCGCACCGCCGACGGGACGCCCTCCACGAGCTTGGAGCCGAAGTTCATCACCACCAGACGGTCCACCAGTTTCATCACGAAGTCCATGTCGTGTTCGACGATCAGGATGGTCACGCCCTCTTCGCGCAGCTTGCGCAGCAGGTCACCGAGCGCCATCTTTTCCTTGCGACGCAGGCCGGCCGCCGGCTCGTCGAGCACCAGCAGCACGGGGTCCGCGGCCAGCGCACGCGCGATCTCCAGGATGCGTTGCGTGCCCAGCGGCAGGCTGCCCGCGAGCTCGTGCGCGCGGTCGCCGAGGCCGATGCGGTCGAGCTGGCGCTGTGCCTCCTGCAGGATCTGCATCTCTTCCTTCCGGTCGAGCCGCAGGCCTGCCTTCAGGATGCCCGAGCGCGTGCGCGAATGCGCGCCCAGCGCCACGTTGTCCAAGAGGCTCATGTGCGGCCGCAGCTTCACATGCTGGAAGGTGCGCGCCAGACCCAGCCGCGCCACCTGCCGCTGCGGCATGCCGGCGATGTCGTGGTCGAGAAAGCGCACCTGCCCCGAGGTCATCGGCAACGTGCAGGTCAGCAGGTTGAACATGGTCGACTTGCCCGCGCCGTTCGGCCCGATCAGCCCGACGATCTCGCCGGCCTTCACGTCGAAGCTCACGTCGTTCACAGCCACAAGGCCGCCGAAGCGCTTGACCGCGCCGTTCACCGACAGCACCTGCGCGCCGCGCGCCGGCAGTTGCCGGTGCGCGAGCGGCTCGACCGGCGCTGCCGCGCGGCGCGAGGCACCCTGCGTGGCGCCGCGCCGGCGCGTCCAGCGCCGCAGCAGCCCCATCAGCCCGCCACGTGCAAAGTGCAGCAGCAGGATGAAGAGCGCGGCAAAAGCCACAGCCTCCAGTTGGCCCGCGCGCTGCGTGAGCATCGGCAGCACGTCCTGCAGGCCGTTCTTGAGCACCAGCACCAGCGCAGCGCCGACCAGCGCGCCCGCCAGTTGCCCGAGCCCGCCGGCCACCGCCATCAGCAGGTACTCGATGCTCGCGCGCACGTCGAAGGGCGACGGGCTCACGAAGCGGTTCATGTGCGCGTAGAGCCAGCCGGCCAGCCCTGCGAAGAGCGCAGCCGTGACGAAGAGCGAGAGCCGCACGCGATACGCATCCGCCCCCACGCTCGCCAGCAGCGTCGCCCCGCCGCGCAGCCCGCGAATCGCGCGGCCAGGCCGCGACTGCAGCAGGTTGTGGCTGAAGAGGCACGCCAGCCCGACGATCACCCAGATCAGGTAGTACATCGACCGCGGATCGGCCAGCGACCAGCCCGCGAACTGCAGCGCCGGAATGTTCGACAGGCCCGTGTGGCGGCCGAGCGCATCGACGTTGCCGAACAGCATCGCGATCGACAGGCCCCACGCAATGGTGCTCAGCGGCAGGAAGTGCCCGCCGAGTCGCAGCGTGAGCATGCCTATGGCGAGCGCCGAGATGCCGGTGAGCAGCAACGCGAACAACAGGCCGATCCACGGCGACATGCCCTGCGCAGTCGTGAGCCACGCCGTCGCGTAAGCCGCGATGCCCACGAACGCGGCCTGCCCGAACGAGGTCGCACCGCCCACGCCCGTGAGCAGCACCAGCCCGAGCGCCACCAGCGCGCCGATGCCGATGTCGTTGAGGAGCGAGACCGTGAAGCTGCCCGCCATCGCCGGCACGAGAGCCAGCACGACGACGACTGCAACGATCCACAGCATGCGTTTGCGGTTGCCGTTCATTGGTCCACCTCGTCTTCTTCCTCTTCCGAATGGGTCACCATGAACGACCGCAGCATCAGCACCGGAATGAGCAGGCTGAACACGATCACGTCTTTCAGCGCGCCGCTCCAGAACGAGGCGAAGCTCTCCACCACGCCGACCGCGAGCGCGCCCACGGCCGTCATCGGGTAGCTCACGAGCCCGCCGATGATCGCGGCCACGAAAGCCTTCAGGCCGATGATGAAACCCGAGTCGTAGTACATGGTCGTCACCGGTGCGATGAGCACGCCGATGAGTCCGGCCAGCAGTGACGAGCAGCCATAGGCGAGGAGCGCGGTGCGCACCGGCCGGATGCCGACCAGCCGCGCGCCCACTCGATTGACGGCCGTTGCGCGCAGCGCCTTTCCAGCCACCGTGCGCTCGAACACCAGGAAGAAGAGGCCGCTCAACACGATCGCCGCGCCCACCATCAGCACCACCTGTCCGCTGACCGTGAACCCGTCGCCCAGCGTGAACACCGCACTCGTGAGCGGCGTGGTGCGCGAACCTTCAGGACCGAAGAACAGCAGGCCCAGCCCCGAGAGCAGGAAGTGCAGCGCGAGCGACACGATCAGCAGCACCAGCACCGATGCATCGGCAATCGGCTGGAACACCACCCGCGCCAGCAGCGGCGCGATGGGCACCACCAGCAGCACCGCCGCCGCGATATGCACCGCCACCGGCACGCCGGGCCGCGCCGCAAGCCACGCGAGCACGCATGGAATCGCCGGCAGCACGCCCCACATCAACACCGCCTTCGGAATACGTTCGGTCTCGCCGCGCCGCAGCAGGCTGCCGATCTCCGTCGCCAGCGCCAGCACGGCGAGCACCGCGACCATGCCGATGGTCGCCGGCACGCGGCCGGTCTCGAAGGCCGCGAGCGACAGGGCCGCGAAGGCCGCGATGTCGCCGAACGGCACGAACACCACTCGCGTCACGGAAAAGATCAACACCAGCCCGAGGCCGGCCAGCAGATAGACGGCACCGTTGGCGAGGCCGTCGGTGATGAGAATCAGCGCGACGTCCCACGTCATAGGAAAACCTCAGGCATTGCTTTCATCTTCTTGTTCGTCGTTCTTGTCGTTTGCGAAAAGGAGCGGGGCGCTCAGGGGGCGAGCTTCCATTGGCCGTTGTCGAGCTTGACGATCACGCGGGCGCGTTCGTCCACACCGTAGAGGCTGCCGGGCTTGAAGCTGTAGACGCCGTGCGTGCCCACCACTTCCTTGGTGCTGAAGATGGCATCGCGCAGCGCGACACGGAACTCGGCGGTTCCCGGCTCGGCCTTCTTCATGGCGCGCGAAGCGGCATCGGCGAACACCAGCCAGCCGTCGAAGGAATAAGCCGAGAAGGCATCGCTGGTCGGCGCGTTGTTGACCTTCTGGAACACGGCGCGGAACTCGGTCGCGATCTTCTTGGTGGGGTAGTTGTCCGGTAGTTGCTCGGCCACGATCACCGGGCCGGTGGGCATCAGCGCGTTCTGGCCTGCTGCGCCGACCACGCGCACGAAGTCGGGGTTGATGAGCCCGTGCTGACCGTACACACCGCCCTTGTAGCCGCGCTCCTGCAGCGCGAGGAACGGCAGCGCGCCCGGCGTACCGGCACCGCCGGTCATCACCGCGTCGGGGCGCAGCGCCACGATCTTGAGCACCTGGCCTGTGACCGAGGCATCGGCGCGCGCATAGCGTTCGTTGCTCACCACCTTGATGCCGGCGCCGGGCGCGGCCTTCATGAGCGCGTCGTACACCAGGTCGCCCCAGGCGTCGGTGAAGCCGATGTAGCCCACGGTTTTCACGTTGTTGCGCTTCATGCGCTCGACCACCGCGTCGATCATCAGCTGCGTGGGCTGCGCGACCGTCATGACCCACGGGTTCTCGGCGGGGTCGAGCAGGATGGGCGTGAGGCCGATCATCGGCGTCTTCGCGTCGCGGCCGACCTGCGCCATTGCAATGGCCGCCGGCACACCCGAAGTCCCCATCAGCACGTCGACCTTTTCTTCTTCGACGAGCTTGCGCGCATTGCGGCCGGCGGCCGTCGGATCGGAGCCGTCGTCCAGCACGACGAGCTGCACCTTGCGGCCGTTGATCTCGGGCTTGTAGGCGAGGGCCGCCTGCATGCCCTTCGCGTAGGGCACGCCCAGCGAGGAGTTCGGCCCCGAGAGCGACACGCTCAGTCCGACCTTGAGGTCGGCCGCGAAAACGCTCGCAACGCCACAGGCGGTCAGCGCCGCGGCGAGGGCACCGCGCGTCAGGGTCAGCATCAGGCTCTTCATGTCGTAGCTCCAGTGAGGATGGTTGGAATGAACAGGTAACTCAGATGAACAACTGGATCGCAGGCAATGCGCGAGAGGCATTGAGCAGGTCGATGCGCTTCTGGCGGATGGCCCAGCCCGAAGGCGTCGATGGCGAACGCACGAGGTGGTGGCGGGCCGTGCCGCTCAGCAGGATCTGCGATTCGCCGCGCGCCTCGACGTAGAGAAACGGCGTGCGCAGCCGCACCTCGTCGCCCATCTCCTCCTCGATGCGCGAAGGCTGCAGCACATGCTGGCTGTGGCTCGCGGGGTGCTGCGAATGCGCGCGCGGGTTCTTCAGGCGAGCGACACGCAGTTGCAGCAGCAGCCGGTCTTCGTAGGCCAGCGAGTTGTGCGAGAGGGGATCGACCTGCGCTGCACCGAGCAGCGGCACCCAGTAGTGGCCTTCGTCAGCAAAGAGCGCCAGCCAGTCATCGAAGCGCCGCTCGTCGAGCAGCGCGGCCTCGTGGGCGATGAAATCGCGCGGATCGTTCATGCCGCGGCCTCCGCAGCCATCGCCTTCGCCCAAGCACGGAACTGGTTGCGCATGAGCAACTCGTTCGTGCCGTTGGTGGTGATGGTCGATTGCGCGAGCTCGGCGGCGTCGAAGTTGCGATGCAGGCTCACCCATTCGTTGCCGCCGGCGCGCAGGCCCTGCTGGATGCTCTCGAAGAGGTGCACGTCGTCGTGCGCCACCACCGACATCGGCGAGAACACGAGGCGGTTGTAGCTCATCGCGCGCTCGAAGAGCAGCGCGGGCGCGCCGGCTGCGCGGAAGCTCCAGGCCTCGATCAACGTGCGGTCGGCGGACAGCGGGCGGATCACGCGAATCGCTTGCGGCGATCCCTTCACCGACAGGCTCGGATAGAGGACTGAGTTCTGCGGCGAGCGCTGCAGGATGTCGGCCGCGCGCTCGACCCCGTGTGCGGCCTGCATCGCGGCCTCGTACTCGGGCAGCTGCGCGTAGTTCGAATGGATGCTGAAGTTCACCCCGAGCACGCTGTGCCCGTTGGCGAACACCCGCCCGCCCATCTTGTCGAAGAACTCGTAGCCCGAACCGAAAGGCAGTATCTGCTCCATTGCCATCGGCTTGGGATCGGTGGGCGCATGGCCCTCCCACAGCGCCTCGGCCGCCTTCGTGGCCGATTCGTGCGTCGACATCGGATGCACCGTGTCGTTGATGTTCTCCAGGTACATCTTCCAGTTGCAGTGGACGATGTTGCGCAGCACGCCGCCGCCCACGGTGAGCTTGCCTTCGGGAGAGCGGCCGACCATGTTGTCGATGGCGCCGAGCACCTCGCCGAAGTAATCCTCGAACGTGGGGCCAGCATCAGCAAGGCGCACGAACACGAAGTCGCGGTAGACCTTCACATGCTTCACCACGGAGAGCCCCTGCCCCGATTCGCAGGCCTTCAGCTGCGTGCCCTCGTAGCCGTTCTTCAGCGGCAGGCCGAGCGGTGCGCCGTCGAGTTTGTAGGTCCATGCGTGGTACGGGCAGCGAAAGAAGCGGCCGGTGTTGCCGCTTTCGTCCGTCACCAGCTGCGTGCCCTTGTGGGCGCAGCGGTTGTACATGACATGCACCGCGCCGTCGGGCTGCCGCACCATCAAAAGAGGCCGGCCCGCGACCTCCTGCGTCACGAAATCGCCCGCCTCAGGCACCTGGCTCGCATGGCCGAGGAAGACCCAGGTGTTCGCGAACAGGCGCTCCTGCTCGAGCTCGAAGATCTCATCGCTCAGGTACAGGTCGCGGTGCACGCGATCGTCCTGCACGAGGGCGGCGATGCGGTCGGGATGATGGCGGTAGCTGGTCATCGGCGGGCGCTCGGGTTTATGTCAGGGGACCAGCTTCCACTGGCCCTTGTTCATCTGCACGATCACCACGCCGCGCTGGTCGGAGCCATAGCGGTCGTCGGGCTTGAAGGTGTAGATGCCGTGCGTGCCCACCAGCTCCTTCGTGCTCACGATGGCATCGCGCAGCGCCGTGCGGTATTGCGGCGTGCCCGGCTCGCCCTTGGTGCGCGAGGCGGCGTCGGCCAGCAGCAGGTAGGCGTCGTAGGTGTACGAGGAGAAGGCATCGGTCGGCACCGCGCCGTTGACCTTCTGGTAGGCCGCGCGGAAGCCCATCGACACCTTCTTGATGGGATTGCTGTCTGGTAGCTGGTCGGCCACGAGCACCGGGCCGCTGGGCACCTGCAGCCCTTCGATGGAGGCGCCGCCCACACGCACGAAGTCGGCGTTGATGAGCCCGTGCGTGCCGTAGATCTTGCCCTTGTAGCCGCGCTCGGCAAGCGCGATATAGGGGAGCGCGCCGGGCGTGCCGGAGTTGCCCGCGAACACGGCATCGGGTCGGGCCGCGACGATCTTCAGGATCTGCCCCGCCACCGACGAATCGCTGCGCGCATAGCGCTCGTTCGCCACCACCTTGATGGCTGCCGTGGCCGCGCTCTTGACCAGCGAGTCGTAGGCCAGGTCGCCCAGCGCGTCGGAAAAGCCGATGAAGGCCACCGTCTTCACGCCCGACTTCTGCATGCGCTCGACCACGCCCGCGACCATGAGCGGAAAGGGCTGCGACACCGTCACCGTCCATGCGCCTTCGGGGCCGGCGATGGTCACCGGCGTCGGTGAGATCAGTGGCGTGTTCAGTTCGCGCGCCACCGAGGCGATGGCCATCGCGCCCGGCACGCCCGACGTGCCGATCAGCACATCGACCTTGTCTTCCGTCACCAGCTTGCGGGCGTTACGGCCTGCGGTCGTGGGATCCGAGGCGTCGTCGAGCACGATCAACTGCACCTTGCGCCCGCCGATCTCGGGATGCTCGGCAATCGCCGCGCGAATGCCCTTTTCGTAGGGCACGCCGAGTGCGGCCACGGGGCCCGAGAGCGAGCTGATGAAACCGATCTTGAGATCGGCCGCCATGGCTTGTGCGGCTGCCAGTGCAACGGCGGTGAGGCCGAGCACGCGGACCAGGTTCTTTTTCATTGCGGTTGCTCCAGCGTCTGTTCAGGGAACCAGCTTCCACTGACCCTTTTCCAGCTTCACGACCACACGCGAGCGCTCGTCCGATCCGTAGCGATCCGTCGGCTTGAAGTTGTAGACGCTGTGCGTGCCCACCAGCTCCTTGGTACTCACGATGGCGTCGCGCAGCGCAAGGCGGAACTGCGGCGTGCCGGGTTCGGCCTTGGTGGCGAGCGCGCGTTGGGCCGCATCGAGGTACAGCAGCCAGGCGTCGAAGGTGTAGGCCGAGAAGGCGTCGGTCGGCGGCGCGCCGTTGGCTTTCTGGTACGCGGCGCGGAAGTCCATCGACACCTTGCGGATCGGGTTGTCGTTCGGCAGCTGCTCAGCGACGATCACCGGACCGGTGGGCGCGAGCATGCCTTCGACGGCCGCACCGCCCACGCGCACGAAGTCGGGGTTGATGAGCGCATGCATGCCGTAGATCTGACCCTTGTAGCCGCGCTCCGCAAGCGCCAGGTAGGGCAGCGCGCCGGGCGTGCCCGAGGTGCCGGTGATCACCGCATCGGGGCGCAGCGCCACGATCTTGAGCACCTGCCCGGTCACCGACGAATCGGCGCGCGCATAGCGCTCGTTCGACACGATCTTGATGCCCGCCGGCTCCGCGCTCTTCTGCAGCGCGTCGTACACCAGGTCGCCCCAGGCGTCGGAGAAGCCGATGTAGCCGACCGTCTTCACGCCCGACTTCTTCATCCGCTCGACCACCGCGCTCACCATCAGAGGTGCCGGCTGCGGCAGCGTGACCATCCACGCGCCCTCTTCGCCCGGCAGGTTGGCATTGGCGATGGAGATCAGCGGCGTCTTCGTCTCGCGCGCCACGCCGGCAATGGCCAGCGAACCAGGAGATCCCGCGGTGCCGATGATGACGTCGACCTTGTCCTCGTCGATCATCTTGCGGGCATTGCGCGCGGCCGTGGAGGGGTCCGACGCATCGTCGAGTTGCACGATCTGGATCTTTCGGCCGCCGACGTCTGCCTTGTAGGCGAGCGCTGCCTTCATGCCCTTTTCGTAGGGGATGCCGAGCGACGACACAGGTCCCGACAGCGACGTGATGAAACCGACCTTGAGATCGGCGGCCCAGGCGCCAGCCACGGCGCTCAGGGCACCGAGGCCCACGGCAATGCTTGCGAGGGCACGGAATCGGTTCAGGACTTTCATGGGGATGCTCCAGAGATGATGTTTTTTGAACGGAACGAAACGAACTGACATTGAGAAAACTAGAGGGCCAAGCTGCCGACGCTGGTGCCGCCGCAGACATACAGAACCTGGCCGGTGACGAAGCTGTTGTCGGCGTCGACGAAGAAACGCACAGCGCGTGCCACATCGGCCGATTCGCCCAGGCGCTTGACGGGCACGGAGGCCGCGAGCGCGCGTTCCTTCTCGCTGCCGGCTTCGACGACGTCGTAGAACATGTCGGTGCGAATGGGGCCAGGTGCCACCACGTTCACCGTGATGCCATCCGCGGCAAGCTCGAGCGCCCAGGTGCGCGCCATGCCCAGCATGCCGGCCTTGGTTGCGGAGTAGCTGGTGCGGGTGGCGAGGCCCAGCGCCGCGCGCGACGACAGCAGCACGACGCGGCCGAAACGCTGCGCGCGCATCGCAGGCAACGCGCCCTGCACGAGCTGGATCGCGCAGCCCAGGTGCAGGTCGACCAGCGCATCGAGATCGTCGAGCTTCACTTCGGGCAGCAAGGCGGCGCGGATCACACCGGCGTTGTGCACGATGGTGGTCGGCGCAAAGCGCTCGACCAGTTCGCGCACCGCCTCGCCCGTGGCGGCGCGGTCGCTCAGGTCGACCTCCAGGCTGTGCAGCTTCGGATGGTCGATCTCGGCCTTGCGGCGCGCGAGCGAGACCACCTCGTAGCCCTGCGCGAGCAGGTCTTCGCAGATCGCCTTGCCGATGCCGGCGCTGCCGCCGGTGACGGCTGCGACCTTCGGCTGCGCGGTCATGCGGAAGCTCCCACGAGTGCCAGCACGCGCAGCGGACTGCCGCTGCCCTTCTCGATCTTCAGCGGCGGGCAGATCAGCACCGCGCCCGCAGGCGGCAGCAGGTCGAGATTGCTCAGGCACTGCAGCCCATAGCGCCCCGCGCCGTGCATGTAGTAGTGGCACGGATACGGCGGACGCAGGTGATAGCCCTGCCCGGCATCCGTCCCGATGGCCTCCGAGCCGAAGCCCAGCACGTCGCGCTGCTCCACCAGGAAGCGCACGGCCTCGGTGCTCGGGCCGGGCGTGTGCTGGCCGGTCTCGTCGAAATTTTGATAAGCCTTGGGGTCGCTGCGCTTGGACCAGTCGGTGCGCATCAGCACCCACGCGCCTTTCGGGATGCGGCCATGCGCCGCCTCGTAGCGTTCGATGTCGACCACGCTCAGCAGGTAGTCGTCATTGCCCTGCACATCGGCCGAGCAGTCGATCACGCAGGCCGGCGCCACGAAGTTCTGCACGGGAATCGTGTCGACCGAATTGTTCGGCAGGTCACGTCCGGAGATCCAGTGGATCGGCGCGTCGAAGTGCGTGCCCGTGTGCTCGCCGCAGGAGAAGTTGTTCCAGTACCAGCCCGGGCCGCGCTCGTCGTACTTCGAGACTTCCTCGATGCGAAAGGGCCAGCACTGGCCCATCTCGGGCGGCAGCGCGATCTGCGGGAACTCGGGCGTGAGCGTCTGCGTGAGGTCGATCACGCGGATGCGCCCGCTGGCCATGGCTGTCACGAGTCCGCCGAGGATTTCGGCGGCGGACATCAGTTCGGTGGTTGTCGTCATCGTGTGGCTCCTGTTCTCAGCCGCCTGCGGCCAGCTCTCGCTCGAGCACCTTCGGGTTGTCACGCCAGCGTTCCAGCCACTCCTGCGCGACGTCCCCGGGGTAGACGTCTTCCACGCCATCGCGCAGCGCCTTCACGATGGCATTCGCCAGCGCGGTGGGTGCCAGCTTGGGCGGCGGTGTGTGCTGGTTCCATTCGTCGTCGATGGGGCCGGGGAAGACGTTGATCACGCGAATGCCGGCCGGCCGCATCTCGGCGCGCAGGCACTGCGCCAGCGAATGCGCCGCCGCCTTCGAGGCGCTGAAGGTGCCGTGCGGCGGGAAGTTGCTGAGCGCGTAGATCGACAGCAGGTTGACCCACGCGGTCGCGCCGGTCGCGCCATCGGCCGAGCGGCCCTTGAGCGCGGGCCCGAACTCCTGCGCGAGACGCAGCAGGCCGAAGTAGTTGATGTCCATCTCGGCCTTGGCCACGTCGGTGCCGCGGCGTGCGCCGATGCCGAAGGTGCGGTGCACCTCGGCGTTGTTGATCACGATGTCGACCTTGCCGCCGATGGAGCCCGCGAGCTCGGTCACCTGCCGGCCGTTGGTGAGATCGAGCGGCACGAGCGTGACCTGCGGCAATGCGGAGATATCGTCCAGCCCGTCGCCCATCTTCTTCCAGGGCTCGGCATGGCCGACCCAGACGATGTCGGCACCGGCCTTCACCAGCGCGCGCACGATGGCCTGTCCGGTCTCGGTCTTGCCGTCGGTCACCAGCGCCTTGCGGAACTTGGGGTCGCTGGTCATTTCACGCAGCATCTTGTCGTCGGCCATATGGGCACTCCCTTCATTCGGAAAACCAATGAGAACGGCCTGGCCCGCGCGGTCGAGCCGGGCGCCGACACGCACGCGCGTGGGCGCATCGCCGACCTCGCCGTGCAGGTGGACCATGAGCGTCGGGCCGGCATCCAGGTGCACCAGCCCCAGCCGCCAAGGCAGCCGCTCGCGGAAGAACAGATCGTTGCTGTGGTGCAGCGTGGTGCTGCCGAGCAGTTCGCCCTCGCCGCTCTGCGCGCGCCAGCGCAGAGAAGCCGACAAACACTTGTGGCAAACCTCGCGCGGCGGGTACTGCACGGTGCCGCAGTCCTCGCAGGTCTGCAGTTCGAAGCGGCCTTCGGCAGCGGCTGCCGTGAGGCCGAGCGCCACGCGGCCGCGCGCGCCGGGCGGCAGGTTCATCTGCCGGGTGCGCAGCACCGGGTTCTTGCGCGGGGGGCGCATCAAAGGCATGGTCATGCCGGTCTCCCCAGAATGACCGCGCCTGTACAGAGGCACCGGTCGTAGGTCACCATGCCGAAGCCGGCGACGAGGCCGAGTTGGGCGTCGGGCACGGCGCGTGGCCCGGCTTGATCGGTCAATTGGCGGATGGCCTCGACCATGCCGAGGAAGCCGCCCGCCGCACCGGCTTGCCCGGCCGAGAGTTGGCCACCGCTGGTGTTGTTCGGGAAGCTGCCGTCGAAGGTCATGGTGTGCGACTGCACGAAGGCCGAACCCTCGCCTTTCTCGCAGAAGCCCAGGTCCTCGAACTGCATCATCACGATGACGGGGTAGTCGTCGTAGGTCTGCACGAAGTCGAGCGCGGCGGGCTGCACGCCGGCCTGCGCGTAGAGATCGTCTCGGTCCTTGCGCCAGCCGCCCTGCACCATCACCGGGTCTTCGGCGTAGGCGTTGTGGCGCTCGATGGCGCCGCGGATCACGGCGTGTGCGAGGCCCAGGTCGCGTGCGCGCTCTTCGCTCATCACAAGGAAGGCGTCGGCGCCCGCGCAGGGCATCACGCAATCGAAAAGGTGGATAGGGTCGGAGATGGGCCGCGCGGCCATGTACTCGTCCAGCGTCAGGCCCTTCTTGAACATCGCGTTCGGATTGCCCAGCGCGTTGGTGCGCTGGTCCACGCAGATGCGACCGAAGTCTTCGCGTTTCGCGCCGTAGGTGCGCATGTAGTTGGCGGTGATGAACGCGAAGATCGAGTTCGGTCCGCCCGAGCCGTAAGGGTAGCTCGCATCGCGCGCGAAGTTGCTGAAGCTGCCGAGGGTCTGGCGAAAGGAGTCGACGTGGTTGGTGTCGGCGCCCACGCAGGCGACGATGTCGGCATCGCCCGCCTGCACGGCGCGCGCGGCGCGGCGCAGGCACATCACGCCCGATGCTCCGCCGGTGGGCACATGGTCGAGCCAGCGCGGCGAGAGCCCCAGGTGCTGCGTTACGCCCACGGCCGTGTCGGGTGCGAGCGAGAAGCTGCTCAGGCACAGGCCGTCGATCTCTTCCTTGGCGACGCCGCTAGCTTCGACCAGCGCCTGCACGGCCTGCCCGATGAACCAATGCGCGGTGTGCGTGGAGTAGCGCACGTAGGGCACCGTGATGGGCACGGCCACCGCGACGCCTTCGTAGGAAAGCCGGTTGCGGGTCATGCCTGCCTCTTTTTCATCGACCGGGTGTCGATGCAATGGCCTTGCCCCGGCAGCGAATGCGCCATCTCGCGCAGTTGCCCACGCTGGATCTTCTGGGAGGGCGTGAGCGGAAGCGCGTCGACGAAAGCGATGTAGCCCGGCGCCTTGTAGTAAGCGAGTTGATCGAGCGCGTGCTGGACGATGCTGGCTGCGATCTGCTCGCGCTGCGAAACGTCAGCGTCTTCACGCATCACGATGCAGGCCAGCACTTCGTCGCCGCGCACCGCATCGGGCGTCGCGGCCACGGCCGAGGTTTTCACGGCCGGATGCTGGTTGAGCACGCTCTCGACCTCGACGGCCGAGATGTTCTCGCCGCTGCGGCGGATCACGTTCTTCTTGCGGTCGACGAAGAAGAAATTGCCTTCGGCGTCGCGGCGCACGAGGTCGCCGGTGTGGAACCAGCCGTCGGCCCAGGCTTCGCGCGTGGCCTCCTCGTCCTTCAGGTAGCAGGAGAAGAAGTAGCGCTTCGGGTCGTCGCCGGCCGAGCGCACCAGCAGTTCGCCCGGCGCATCGGTGCCGACATCGCTGCCGTCTTCGCCAACGAGTCGGATCTGCACGAAATCTTCCTGCCGGCCAAAGCAGCTTGTGCCCACGAGGCGCGGCTCGCGGTTGGCCATGATGCAGGCGGCCGCGCCGGTCTCTGTCATGGCCCAGGCCTCGACCAACGGGAAGCCGAAGCGGCCCTCGAAGAGCGAGTGGTTCTTGCGGTCCACGCCGGCACCGAAGCCCCAGCGGATCGCGTGGTCGCAGTCGGCGGCAGAGGGCGAGGCAGAGAGCAGCATCGCTGGCATCACGCCGAGGTAGTGAACGATGGTCGCGCCGCTTTCTCTCGCGCTCGCGAGCCACGTCTTTGGATGGAAGCGATCGAGCTGCACCAAGCAGCCGCCCGCCACCAGCACCACCATGGTAGAGAACGCCATCGCGTTCATGTGATTGAGCGGCAGCGGCGTGATGACGCGCTCGATGTCGGGGCGAATGCTGCAGACGCCATCGAGCGCGGCGTACCACTCGCCTGCGCGCAGGAAGTAGGCGTTGCTCAGGATGCAGCCCTTGGGGCGCCCGGTGGTGCCCGAGGTGTAGAGCAGGCCGCATTCGGTGTCAACGCCGATGGGCTCGTGGGCACGTGGGGCAGCGGTCTTCGCTCCGGGTATTGCGTCGTCGGGACCCATAGTCTCGAAAGCCACGCCGGCTTGCGCGGCGGCTGCGCGCAAGTCGTTCGCGCGTTCGGGCAGCGTCACGGCGAGGCCGATCTCGCTGTGGCCGATCAGGTAGACCAGTTCGGCCGATCGCATCTCGGCGTTGATCGGCACCACGCTCACGCCGAGGGCATTGAGCGCGAACCAGTGGAAGAGGAACGCGGGCCGGTTCTCCAGCAGCAAGCCGACGCGGTGGCCGTGCCCGTAGCCGGCCTCTGCATAGGCCGTGCGCAGGCGCTCGACCTCCGCAGCGGCGTCGCCCCAGCGAATGGCGCCGGCCGCGATGCCGTAGGCGGCCGCGGTCACCGATTCGGTGAATAAAAACTCGGCCTGCGGCGTGCGCTCGGCAGTCGCCGCGAAGACTTGATGGACGGTGGCGTGTTGCATCGCGTCCTTAGATGAAGAGCTGCACGGCCGGAAGCGCCGCGTCGCAGTTGAGCAGGTTCACGCGCTTGAGCGTCATGCGCAGCGCGCCGTCCTGCAGCGTGAGGTAATGGAAGAAGGTGCCGACGTAGAACTGCAGTTCGTCGCCCTGTGACTCGGTGTAGTGAAACCCGGTACGCACCACGAAGCGGTTGCCCTCGGCATCGAAGGTCTCGACCACAGGCGCCTGCAACAGGTGATGGCAGCGGCTCGGTGGCTGCTGCGAAAAGGCGCGCGGACTCTTCAGGCGCTCGATGCGCAGGTCGCGCAGCAGCTTGTCTTCGTAGAGGTGCGAGGTGTGGTTGAGGCCGTCCTCCTGGTCGGGCACGAGCGGCACCCAGTAGAAGGCGTCGTCGGTGAAGAGCGCGTTCCACTCTTCGTAGCGGCGCGTGTCGAGCAGGTGCGCTTCGTTCACGACGAAATCGATCAGCTCCTGGCGGGTGATATCGGTGCCGGCCATCACATCGTCTCCGTCATGCGTTCGACCCAGCTGCGGTATTGGTTGCGCATCGGCAGTTCGTTGGTGCCGCCGGTGGTGATCTCGCCGCCCTTCAACTCCGACTCTTCGTAGTCGCGGTGCAGGCTCACCCACTCGTTGCCGCTCGCATGCAGGCCGGCCTGCATGCCGCGATACGCCTGCAGGTCGTCGTGCCCGACCACCGAGAACGGCGAGTTGATGAGCCGGTTGTACATGGTGGTGCGCTGCAGCAGCTCGGGCGGCGCGCCCTTCAGGCGAAAGGTCCAGCTCTCGATCAGCGTCTTGTCGGCCGAGATCGGCTTCACCACGCGGATCGCCTGGATCGCGCCCTTGATCGTGAGGTTCGGGTAGTACACGGTGTTGTGCCGCGCCATGCCCAGGATCTGCGCGGTCTTCTCCTCGCCATAGCGCGCCTTCATGGCGTCGTCGTATTCGGGAATCGCCTTGTACTTGCTGTGGATGCTGAAGTGCACGCCCGTGAAGCTGTGGCCGTGGTCGTAGGTGCGGATGCCCATGTCCTCGAAGAACTTGTAGTCGGACATGAAGGGCACGAACTGCTCGACCGCCATGGGCTTGGGTTCGTCGGCCGGCTTGTCGGCCCACATGCGCTTGGCGGTGCCCGCCGAAGACTCGTGCGCCACCATCGGGTGCATGGTGTCGTTGAGGTTCTCCACGAACATCTTCCAGTTGCACTGGTGCATGAAGCGCAGGCACCCGCCGGCAATTTCGAGTTCACCCTCGGGCGAGCGGTCGGCCATGTTGTCGATGGAACTGAGCGAATCGCCGAAGTACTCGTCGAAGTCGGGGCCCGCGTCGTTGATCTTCACGAAGATGAAGCCGCGGTGGCTGCGCACATGCTTCACCGTCGTCAGACCCTTGGCCGACTCGCATTCGTGCAGCGCGGTGTTCTCGTAGCCGGTCTTCAGCGGAATCGCCAGCAGCGAGCCATCGGTCTTGAAGGTCCACGCGTGGTACGGGCAGCGGAAGAACTTGCCGGTGTTGCCGCAGGGCGCGCTCACGAGCCGCGAGCCCTTGTGGGCGCAGCGGTTCATCATCGCGCGCACGCTGCCGTCGGTGTGGCGCACCACGATCAGCGGGCGGCCGGCGATCTCGTTGCTGATCCAGTCGCCGGGCTTGGGCAACTGGCTCTCGTGGCCGACGTAGTTCCAGGTGTTGGCGAAGAAGTGCTCTTGCTCCAGCTCGAAGAGCTCCTGGCTGGTGTAGAGGTCGCGGTGCACGCGGTCGTTCTGCACGAGCGCGCGGACGGCATCCGGGTTGTCTTTGTACGAAGGCATGGTTCTCGTGGCTCCTTGCTTCAGATGTCGAGCACCAGGCGCGCACCCTTGGCACGCGAGATGCAGATCTGGATGACGTTGCCTTCCGCTTTCTCGCGGGCGGTGAGCACGTAGTCGCGGTGGTCGATCTCGCCTTCGAGCACAGGCACGGCGCACACGCCGCACTCGCCGCGCTTGCAGTCGAACATCGGGTCGCAACCGTTGTCGATGAGGCAGTCGAGGATGCTCTGGTCGGCTGCAACCGTGAAGCGCTGGCCCGACTGGGCGAGTTCCACCTCGAAGGGCTGGTCGCCCTCTTCGGCTACGGGTTCTGTGAAGAGCTCGAAGTGCACGCGGTCGTGCTCCCAGCCGCGCGCCTGGGTGCGGGCGAGCACGGCGTCGAGCATGACCTTGGGGCCGCAGACGTAGAGGCGGTCACCGACCGGTACATCGTCGAGCAGCGCGTCGATATCGAGCGGCGCGCCAGCTTCGGCATCTGCGTGTACGCGAAGGTCATCGCCCAGCAGCGCCTGCAACTCGGGCAGGAAGGCCATCAGGTCGCGGCTGCGGCCAGCGTAGTGCATGCGGACCGGCGCTTCTTCGGCGCGGCGGCGCGCGGCCATGGTGGCGAGCGGCGTGACGCCGATGCCACCGGCCACCAGCACCGAGCCGCCGGGGCCGGTGTGCAGGGGAAAGTCGTTCTTCGGCGCTTCGATGGCGAGCGTGTCGCCCTCCGTCAGCCCTTCGTGCATGAAGCGCGATCCGCCCCGGCCTTCGGCCTCCTTGCGCACGGCGATCACGTATTCGGTCGGTGCGTTGGTGGCGTTGCGCGCGGTGGCGAAGTTGATCAACGAGTAGTGGCGCCAGTCGGTCTTGCCGTCGGGCAGCGACACCTGCACGCGGATGTGCGCGCCCGCCGCGAAGCCGGGCAACGAGCGGCCATCTTCGGCGCGCAGGCGCAGCATGCGGATCAGCGGATTGAGCTCGCGCGCTTCGGCGACGCGAAGCTGGAGCGTGGCGGTGGGAGCGGTCATGGTGCGTCCGTCGTTGTCTCTTCAGGCCAGTGCGTGCTGCGCCAGTGCAGCCTGCAGCTTGTGGCCGTGTTCGTCGGCGAGCGCCGCGTCGCGCAGTTCACGCAAGGTGGCGGGCGCGAGTTGCGCGCCGGCGCGCTCGACCGCGCGCATCACCGTGTCGTAGTTGCGGATGCCGCGCTCGTGCGTGTCGCTGTAGCCCTTGACGAGGCGCTGGCACTGCGCGAGTTCCACCGCCAGCTCGGGGTTGCGCTGGGCGGTGGCGGCGATGCGTTGCAGCCATTCCTCGATGCGGCGGTTTTCTTCGGCGTAGCGCATCGTCGAACGGCGCCAGCGCTTCATGGCGGCCACCGTGCGCAGCATCAGGTAGCCGCGCAGCGAGCTGGTCTGGATCACGCGGCCGTGCTGCGTGAATCGCTCGACGATCTTCTTGGGCAGCGTGGAGCCCATCAGCCAGCGGCCGATACCGCCTGGCAGCGTCTCGCAGATTTCCTGCAGGCGCGGGTGCATGTATTCGTTGATGGCGAGCACTTGGCCTGCTTGCACGCGGGCTTCGCCGCGCACGCGCTCGAAGCGGGTGGCGCGGGTCTTGAGGGCGGCCACGCGAGCGGTGTCTTCGTAGGACATCCACAGCGCGAGGTGGCGTGCGGTCTCGCGCAGCAGGCGGTGGTCGTCGCTGTCCGGCACTGCAGCGATGGCGGCAATGGTGGCCATCCGGTCGAGGTACAGGCCGGCATAGGCCAGGTCCTGGTAATCGATGAGGCGGCGCACGCCTTCGAGCAGGAAGTCTTGCGCGGCGAGCGGAAAGTCGTGCTGCGCGCGTTCGACCAGCGCGCGCACGGCCGGGTGACGTGGTTGCGGGGTCGGCACGGCGGCCACGGCTTCCGACGGCGTCTCGCCATCGTCGCCGGCCTGCGCGCGAGCGAATGCACCGCCGAAGGCCTTGAGGCTGGGCTTCACGCCCACACCACCGCGCTCGATCGTCGCTTCGAACTGCGCGCGGCTGAACGGCAGCACGCCCGATCCCGCCAATGCGCCGAAGAGCACGGCACTGATCACGCTGCCCGATGCCTCGGCGGCTTTTTCCATGTCAAAGCGGATGAAGCGCTTGGCGGCCTTGGCCGTGTGCGCGAGCAGCTGCGCGCTGTCGACGCGGCCATCGCCCAACGCGCTCTTCTCCGCGATGGAGAACACGCGGTGCGTCGATGCAATGAGCGTGGTGCGGTCGTTGGTGACCAGGCCACGCTGCACCGCGCGGCCGGCTTCCATGAGTTCGGAGGCGAGCACCACATCGACGTCGCCCGGCAATGGCATCAGCGCCAGCACGGGCCGACCGCCATCCGCTTCGGCTTGCGCGACCGGATAGAGCTCGACGTAGTAGATGGTCGCGCCGGTGCGCTGGGCCACGCCCGGCACGGAGGTGGTCTGGGCGACATAGCCGTTCGCCTCGCCCATGTCCACGATCCAGTCGGCCAGCACGCCACCGCCCTCCCCGCCCATGGCGAGGATCGCGATCTTGATCGGTTGCGCCTTGGTGTTCGTCATCGCTTCAGAACGCATAGGTTTCGCGACGGCGCGCTTCGCCGCGCTGCAGCCAGCCGATGACGGCGCTGCGCATGCGCTCGCGCAGCTTGTCCCAGCCGGTCGGGTTGCTCACGATCTGCGCTTTGTAGAACGAGGGGCACAGCACCGCGGCATGCGAGACCTCGCCGCACACGCCGCAGCCCACGCAGCTGTCGAGCACGGCCGCGACCGGGTCGGTGCGCAGCGGATCGGGGTTGGGCTTGATCGAGAGCGACGGGCAGCCCGACAGACGGATGCACGAGTGGTCGCCGGTGCAGGTGTCGGAATCGACGCCGAATTTCTCGCGCACCATGCGCTTGCCATCGGCGATGGCCTTGCGCACCAGCGGCTTCTCGCGGCGCTGCTTGTTGAGCATGCACTCCGATTGCGCGATGAGGACCTTGGGGCCCTTCTTCGTGGTGGTGAGCGCTTCTTTGAGCGCATCGCGCATGCCGGCGACGTCGTAGGTGCGGCGCAGCGTCTTCACCCACTCGACGCCCACGCCGCGCACGGCGCGCTCGATCTCATGGCCGGTGCTGCGTGTCTTGTTGACGGCGTTGGACGAGAGGATGTCCTGCCCGCCGGTGGCCGAGGTGTAGTTGTTGTCGACGACGATGGTGAGGTTGTCGCTCTTGTTGAAGACCGCGTTGGCCACACCGCTGGTGAGGCCGTTGTGCCAGAAGCCGCCGTCGCCCATCATCGAGATCGCGCGCTTGCCGGCCGGCGCGTTGAGCGCCGAGGCACCCGCGCCGCCGAGGCCGTAGCCCATGGTGGTGTTGCCGATGTTGAAGGGCGGCAGGATCGAGAACAGGTGGCAGCCGATATCGGCGCTCACGTGGTGCGCGCCGAGTTCGCGCTCGACCAGCTTCATCGCGCTGAAGATCGGGCGTTCGGGGCAGCCGGTGCAGAAGCCCGGCGGGCGGGCGTGCACGACGTCGCCGAGCGCCGTGGATGGCATGGCCGGCTCGGGCGCGGCATCGACGCCGATGGCAGCCACTTCCTTGAGCGGAATCACCTTGCGCACCGGTACGAGCACCGGCAGTGGCGCGAGCCGTTCGTAGCGCTCGCAGAAGGTGCGCGCGCCCTTGAGTAATTCGGAGGACGTGTACTCGCCAGCGACGGGCAGCATGTCCTTGCCGTGCAGTGCGGTGGTCGAGCCGGCCTGGCGCAGGATGGTCGCGAGATTCTGCTCGACGAAGTTGGGCTGGCCCTCTTCCACGATCAGCACCGCACGCTTGCCTTCGCAGAAGCGGATGACTTCGCTCTCGATGACGGGATACGCCACGTTCATCACATAGAGCGGCACCTTGGTGTTGCCGTACACGTCGGCGAGGTCGAGCCGTTCGAGCGCGCGCAGCAGCGTGTTGTAGCTGCCGCCCTGCACGATGATGCCGATGTCGTCTGCGTCTTCGGAGAAGAACTCGTTGAGCCGGCGCTCCTCGATGAAGCGCACCGCGGCGGGCCAGCGGTCCTTCACCTTCTCCTGTTCGTGCACGAAGCTCGCGGGCGGCAGCACGATTCGGCTGACGTCGCGCTGCGGGTTCTCCAGCGCCTCCTGCAACGTGAACTTCGCGCGCTTGTTGTCACCTGCGATGAAGTGGCCGTGCACGTGGCAGGCGCGGATGCGCAGCTGCAGCATCACGGGCGTGTTGCTGGCCTCGGAGAGATCGAAACCCGTCTTCACCGCATCGACGATGCTCGGCAGGTTGGGGCGCGGATCGAGCAGCCAGATCTGCGACTTCATCGCGAATGCATGACTGCGCTCCTGCATGATCGACGAGCCTTCGCCGTAGTCCTCGCCCACGATGATGAGCGCCCCGCCGGTCACGCCGCCCGAGGCGAGATTGGCCAGCGCATCGGATGCGACGTTGGTGCCCACGGTCGCCTTGAAGGTGACGGCACCGCGCAGCGGGTAATTGACGGAGGCCGCGAGCGTGGCGGCGGCGGTGGCTTCGCTGGCGCTGTTCTCGAAGCGGATGCCCTGCTCGGCGAGGATGTCCTGCGCATCGGCCAGCACGTCCATCAGGTGCGAGATGGGTGCGCCTTGGTACCCGGCCACATAGGAAACTCCCGATTCGAGCAAGGCCTTGGTGACCGCCAGAAAGCCTTCCCCACGAAACACATCTCCGCCGGAAAGCCGCAGCTTCTTGACTTCTTCGACGAACGAACGCTCAGCCATGTGGGTCCTTCTTCTTTCTCGTGGGAGGATGCGCTTCAGTTGCCACATCACGCTTTCTATAATGTTGACAAATGAATGTATCCACAATCATGAATTACCCTAGACATGCAAGCAGCGTGCCCACGGCTGGTTTGACGTGCCCGGCAGCGAGGAGCCTTCGTGGCTGAACAAGACAAACCCAGCGAATCGCATCGCTTCGTCGACGACTACCTTCCGGCGCTGCTGGCACAGGCCAGCCAGCTGATCTCTTCGGAGTTCCACGAGGTGGCGCGACAGCAAGGCTTCTCGGTGTCGGAGTGGCGCGTGATGGCATCGCTCGCGGGCAGCGAGCCGATCAGCATCGGCCAGCTCGCGCAGGTGACCGTGACCAAGCAGCCGACGGTGACGCGCCTGCTGGACCGCATGGAATCGCGCGGACAGGTGGAGCGGCTGCCCCACGAAAGTGATCGCCGCATCACGCTGGTGCGCATCACGCGCAAGGGACTGAAGGCCGTCGAGCACCTGATGGAGCTGGCGCGCGAGCACGAGCGGCGCGTGCTCGAACCCTTCGGCCTGCGGCGGGCCGAAGAGCTCAAGCAGACGCTGCGAAGAATGATCGAACTGCACGTGCATGTGCCGCTCGAGGAACCAGAAGAAGACTGAGGCAACTCAGGGCACGACCACCGCGCGGCCGCGGTGGCCGCGTTGCGCGATCCAATCGAGTGCGATCGCCGCATCGGCCAGCGCGAAGCTCTGCACTTCGAGGTGCAGGCGCCCATCTGCCAACCGGGCGAGCAACTCGGGCGCTGCGGCACGGCCCTCGGCCTCCCGCCTGAACATGTTGAGCGGCAGCAGCGCGACGTCGCGCTGCAGGAAATGCGCGATGTCCAGTTGCAGCGTGGGGCCGGCGGTGTAGCCGATCAGCACGGCGCGACCGCCGAGCCGCACGGCAGGCAGAGACGCTGCAAGGACGTGGCCACCCACCGTGTCGATGAGCAGGTCGGCGCTGGCAGCGGCGGGTGCGATGTTCGGATCAACCGGCGTTGCCGTACACCCTGCATCACGCGCAAGTTGCATCACGAGAGAACCCACTGCGCCGCTCGCACCCGTCACCAGGACTCGCTCTCCAGCTTGCAGCTTCGCGACCTCATGCAACGCCACCCATGCCGATGTGGTGGGCGAGAAGAACGCGGCGCCGAGTGCCATCGGCACCGCATCGGGCAAGAGGCCGAGCGCTTCATCGGGCGCATCGATCTGCTCGCACCACGTGCCGTCGAACAAGGTGCCCAGTCCACATCCGCGCAGCCATACGCGTTGCCCAACTTCATAGCGCTTGCTCGCGACGACGATGCCCGCAGCCTCCACACCCGGCGTGTAGGGCAGCGGCGGATGCCGCAGGAAACTGCCGCGCCACACGGTGCGGTCGATGTGACCAACCGTGGCGGCTTGCATGCGGACGATGGTGCGGCCGGGGCGCGCGACGGGATCGGCCACCTCTTCCAGCATGGGCACTGCATCGAAACCGTGGATGCGGATGGCTTTCATGGCAACGTGGAAAGAAACTTGAGCACAGTCTGCGCGAAGGCTTCGGGCATCTGGTCGGGCAGCGGCACCATGCCGCCTTCGATGTCTACGATGCGCGCTTGCGGCAGATGGTGCTGCAGCTCGGCCGCATGCGGTGCAGCGAATGGATCGGCGGTGGCGCGGATGACGAGTGCGGGTTGCGTCACTTGGCCGATGCGATCTTCCATGCGGTAGGACGCGACAGCGCGATGGCCCTCCTCCACGCGATGACCGACCTTCAGCGCATCGAGCACAAAGGCTTCGAGCAAGTCGGGTCGCCCCGCCGGATAGAAGCCCTGGCGCTTTTGCCACAGCGCAGCGAGATGACTGCCGTCTTCGCTCGGCGCGACCTCGTCGATGGGCGGTCGCCGGGCACGCGCGATGCGAAAGGTCTCGTCGGTGTATGGCGTGGACGACAACACCAGACCGCGCACGCGATTCGGAAACGCGGCAGCCAGTTCGATGGCGACGACGCCACCCGTGTGGTGGCCCACAACATCAGCTTGTTGGATACGCAGCGCATCGAGCAACTCGCACGCCACGCGCGCCCATTGCTCGATGCTCGCGGGCACACCCCCGTCAGAGGAGTCGCCGAAGCCTGCGGTGTCCATTGCAGTGGCGCGATACCGCGTCCCGAGAAGCGGAAGCACCTCGCGATACTCGGCCCAACTGCGCGGCGATTGGTGCAGCAACAACACGGCCGGCGCATTCGCATCGCCGCATGTTGCGTAGTGCACCTGCCCCACCGACAGGTCGGCAAAGGCGCGGCGAATCGTCATGACAGCGTCTCGTCGGCAGGCGCGCGCCAGAGGCCCGCGTGCTTCAGCTCGCCGAGCGTGCGCGAGAGCACGTCGCGCCGGTACGCGGCGACGTCGCGGCCTTCGTAGTCGTAGAAACCGCTGCCGCTCTTGAGACCGAGGCGCCCCTCGGCGACCATGCGATCGACGATGGCCGGTGCGGTGTAGCGGCCCTTGTCGATCGAGGCGGACATCTCGCGGCTCGCGTGATGCAGGATGTCGCAGCCGCCGAAGTCGATGAACTCGACCACGCCGAGCGCGGCAAAGCGCAGGCCGAGGCCGTAGCGTGTGGCCTTGTCGATTTCCTCGGCGGTGGCGGCACCCTCCTCGATCATGCGGGCCGCCTCGTTCATCACCAGCGCCTGCAGGCGCGGCACGATGTAGCCGGGCGACGCGCCGCAGACCACGGGCAGCTTGCCGATCGCTTCCATCAGCGCCTTGGTGCGTGCGAGCACTCCAGCGTCGGTGCCCGGGTGGCAACTGAGTTCCACCACGGGGATCACATACGCCGGGTTGAGCCAGTGCATGTTGAGGAAGCGCGCGGGCAGCCGCGCCAGCGCCGCGAGTTGCGTCACGAGAATGCTGCTGGTGGTCGAGGTGAGGATCGCATCGTCGCGGCAATGGCGGTTGAGGTGCTCGAAGGCTTCGCGCTTGGCCTCCATGGTTTCGGGAACGCCTTCGAATACCAACTCGGCGGCGGCGAGCGCTTGCGGGGCGGCAGCGGCATTCACGAAGTCCACACGCGCGGCGATAGATTCGATCTGCGCCGCATCGATCACACCGAGTTGCGCGAGGCCAGCGAGGCTGGCTTCGATTTCCGTCTTCGCTTCGTCGCGGAGGCGCAGCCAGGCCTCGTCGCTGCGCGGGCGCAAGTCGATCAGCGAGATGCGGTGGCCGGCATACGCGAACGCGATCGCGATGCCGCGCCCCATGCGGCCGGCGCCGACGGCTGCGAAGCGGGGTCGCGCGGGCTCATTCGCCATCGTGCAGCCTCTGCTTGAGCTGCGCCGCGCTCAGCTCGGCAAGGCCCAGACTTTCGAAAGTGCGCGGGCCGTGGCGCAGGTCGCGGCCGAGAAAGCCGCCGACGATGGCCAGCAGGCCATGCGCGATGGGCGCGTCCACGCCCGCACGGCGCGCGGCCGAGGCGAGGAAGGCAAGGCCGAGTTCGGTGTCTTCGGTGATGTAGCGGTGCGTGTGCAGGTCGATGTTCTCTCGCCAGTCGCCGGACTTGACGAGCTGCTTGTGCGCGTCGCCGTACATCCACTGGTCGTTGTTGTAGTGGTCGGCCAGCGGGTAGTGCGGCGCGCCCTGGCCGAAGGCCTCGCGCACCGCCATGCGCTCGCGGTCGAGTCGGTCGGTCACGTCGCGCACTGCGCGCTGCGTGCCTTCGTTGTGTATGTCCCAGCGCTCGAAGTGCTGCAGCGGAGCGGCGTTCATCACCATCAGCGGCGGGTGGATGACCGGGCCAGCGTTCATGAGCGCGCCCGAGAGCGCATCGCCGCAGCCGTGCACTGCCGGATAGGCCTTGCGGATCACCTTGATCGCCTCAGCCTCCTTGCGCGCCGGGTAGACGCCGGTCGGCAGGCGAATCGCGCGGATGGTGACGTTCACTTCGCGCTCGCCGTGCTTGCGTGCGAGGTAAGGCAAGGTGCCGGTCTCGGCCCAGGCGACGTCGGCGTGGCTGTCGGCTTCTTTGACCGTTCGCGCCATCACGTAGCTTCCGAAGGTGCCGGGCGGCAGAAAGACGACCTGGCCGTCGACGAGGTGCGGAGCCATCGCGAGTGCGATGTCGTGCTGGGCGATCGCGGGCGTGGGGACGACGATCAGCTCGGCGCCTTTGAGCGCCGCGGCGATGTCGGCGGTCGCGAGCGACAGCGGCACCTCGCGTGCGCCGTCGGCATCCTTCAGCGTGATCGCGCCGGCTTGCACGACCGGCGCGAGCGCTGCAGCATCGCGGCGCCACAGGCGTACCTCGTGACCGGCTTCGGACAGGTCCGCGGCGGCTGCGTAAGCGCCGTGACCACCGCCAAGAATTGCAATTTTCATGTTCGAAATTTGAAAAGCAGATGTCGATGAACCGGCAGCCGCGGCGCGGACCGGGGAGCAATCCGCCATTACATTACTTTTCATCGATTCAGATGTCAACCAAACTGAGGGACAAAAACCCTCTCGGAAACCCGCAATGAAAAAGCCCGCGCTTCTTGCGAAGCGCGGGCTTTCTTTTAGGGCGAGACGGCTACTGGACCGCTCTGGAATAGATCAGCGCGAGGGCTTGAACGCACGCTTCTGTGCGTCGCGGGGCACGAACACCTTGCCCGGGCCGCCATGGCCCGCGCCATTGCCGCGCGGCGCGAAACCTTCGCGGGGTGCGAAACCTTCGCGGGGTGCGAAGCCGCCGTCGCCGCGACCACCGCCGTGGTGACCTTGATGGCCGTGGCCGCCGCGCGGAGCGCTGTCGCCCCAGCCCGGCTTGCGGCCGTAGCCTGCGCCACCACCGTTGTTGCCGCCGTCGTCACGAGCGCCGCCGCCGAAGCCGGCGTTGTTGCCGCCCTGGTAGCCGCGCGGGGCTTGGTGCCCTTGGCTAGGAGCCGGGCCGCGTGCATTGCGGTCGTTGAAGCCGCTGGCGCCGGCGTAGCCGCCGCCGTTGTTGCCACGGTAGCCACCGCCGCCGCCTGCACCGCCATTGCCGAACTTGCGGTCGCGCGACTGGCTGTCGCCGCGGCCACCGCGGTACTCACCCATCGGGGGGCGCGATTGCGGCATGCGCTGTTGCGGCTCGAGGCCGGCAACCACTTCAGCCTTGAACTGCTGGCGGCTGTATTGCTCGATGTCCATGATCTTGCGGCGATCGCGGAACTCGGCAAACGTGATAGCCAAGCCATCGCGGCCGGCGCGGCCGGTACGGCCGATGCGGTGCGTATAGTCCTCAGCCTTCATCGGCAGGCCGAAGTTGAAGACGTGGGTGATGGTCGGCACGTCGATGCCGCGGGCGGCAACGTCGGTGGCCACCAGGATCTGCACCTGGCCCTGGCGCAGCGCCATCAGGCGGCGGTTGCGCAGGCCCTGGCTCAGGGCGCCGTGCAGCGCCACGGCGCTGAAGCCTTCTTGCTGCAGGTCGTTGGCGAGGCCGTCGCACTCGACTTGGGTGCTGGCGAACACGATGGCCTGGTTGATGCTGGTGTCACGCAGCCAGTGGTCGAGCAGCTTGCGCTTGTGCTGGCTGTTGTCGGCCCAGTACAGCGATTGCTTGATGTTGACGTGCTTCTCTTGCGGGCTGTCGATGGTGATGCGCTGCGGCTCGCGCATCACGCGCTGGGCCAGTTGCTGGATGCGCGGCGCGAAGGTGGCGCTGAACATCATCGTTTGCTGGCGCTCGATGGTGAGCTGGTTGACTTCGGCCAGGTCATCGGAGAAACCGAGGTCGAGCATGCGGTCGGCTTCGTCGACCACCAGGAACTTGACCTGGTCGAGCTTGAGTTGCTGCGAGCGTTGCAGGTCGAGCAGGCGGCCGGGCGTGGCAACCACGAGGTCGGCGTTCTGCAGCTTGGCGATCTGCAGCTGGTAAGGCATGCCGCCCACCACGTTGGCGATGCGCAGGCCACGGCAATGGCGGACCAGTTCGATCGCGTCGTGCGCGACTTGCTGCGCGAGTTCGCGCGTCGGGCACAGGATCAGGGCACCGGGGGTGGCGGCCTTGAAGTGGCGGGTGTTGGTCGGGTCCTTGCGCTTGGGCTTCTTCGGGGCAGCTTCACCGCGGGCAGCGGCTTCGGCGGCTTGGCGCTGGAATTCGGCCTTGGCTTCGGCTTCGGCTTCGGCCTGGCGCTTCAGGAGGGTGTGCAGCACAGGCAGCAGGAAGGCCGCGGTCTTGCCTGAGCCGGTCTGGCTCGAGACCATCAGGTCGACGAAACGGGCCTTGCCGTCCTGGCCGGCTTCGCCGCCCATGGCGAGCGGGATCACCTTGTCTTGCACGGTGGTCGGCTGGGTGAAGCCCAGGTCGGCCACGGCGGCGATCAGTTCGGGTGCGAGGCCCAGGCGGATGAAGCCGTTGGGCAGGCTGGGTTCTTGTTCGACCGCGGCGGCCTCGGGGGCGGCTGCATCGAGCGCCTCGAGGATCGGCGCTTCGGACACAGTGTCCGCAGCGGCGGTGAATTCGTTGTTGATGGAGGATTGCACAGGCGCGAATTCGCCCTGCGCTTCAAAAGCGTCGGTCATGTAGATATCAATCTCAAACGCGAGCGCTGCCGTAGGCGGCGCCCCGTTGGTGGTTAAAAACATCAACCATCCAACGACATTCAGCTTCCGGCTAACGCCTGAGGCTGCGGCCCTTTTTGATCAGCGAATGCGATCGGGCGCGGTGTGCAAGATAGGGAGATGCAAGAGACGCTGACCTGTGTCCTGTGACAAATGCAAATCAGCGAAGCCTGCGATTATGGCACGGCTTCGGGTTTTTACCTAATCTCTTGTCAATCGGTCAGGCGAATGAAGGTTTCCCGGTAGTGGGCGAGTTCCTCGATGGACTCGTGCACGTCGGCGAGGGCGGTATGCGCCTGCTGTTTCTTGAAGGCGCTGTAAGCCGAGGGCTTCCACCGCTTGGCCAGTTCCTTGAGGGTGCTGACGTCCAGGTTGCGGTAGTGGAAATACGCCTCCAGCTTGGGCATGAACTTCACCAGGAATCGCCGGTCTTGCCCGATGGTGTTGCCGCACATCGGCGAGCCGCTGCGGGGAATGTACTTGGCGATGAATTCGAGCAGTTGCTGTTCCGCCGCAGCCTCGTCCAACGTGGAAGCCTTCACCTTGTCGATCAGGCCGCTGCGGCCGTGGGTGCCTTTGTTCCAAGCGTCCATGGCGTCGAGCACAGCGTCGCTCTGATGGATGACGAGCACCGGGCCGTCGATGCGGGGCGTGAGGTCGGGGCCGGTGACGACCACGGCGATCTCGAGCAGGAACTCTTTCTCGGGATCGAGGCCGCTCATCTCGCAGTCCAGCCAGACCAAGTTCTGGTCGCTTTTCTTCAGGGTGGGTACGGCTGCGGGGGGCGTCGGGTCAAGGGTTTCAGGCATCGCAGGATTGTCGCCCAAGGCCTGCACCCCGATTTACCGGGGACTAAACTCGCCGCTCCATGTCCTATTCGCTCATCTTCACCATCGCCTTCGCGGCTGCGCTCGTTGCAGGCCTCGTCGTGAAGTTCTGGCTCGCTTCGCGGCAGGTGCGCCATGTGGCGCAGCACCGCAGCGCCGTGCCGGAAGCTTTCGCGCAGACCATCACCCTCGCCGCGCATCAAAAGGCCGCCGATTACACGATCGCAAAGGCCCGCTTCGGCTTGATCGAGATGGCCTGGAGCGCTGCGTTGCTGCTCGGCTGGACGCTGCTTGGCGGGCTCGACGTGCTCAACAAGCTCTTGCTCATGTGGCTGGGTGGCGGAATGATTCAGCAACTGGTGCTGCTGGGCGCGTTCGCAGCCATCGGCGGCCTGCTCGAACTGCCCTTTACGCTGTGGCAGACGTTCCGGCTCGAAGAGCGCTTCGGCTTCAACAAGATGACATTCAAGCTCTGGCTCGCCGACACCGTCAAGTCGACGCTGCTCGGCGCGTTGATCGGCCTGCCGATCGCCGCGTTGATCCTGTGGCTCATGGGCGCGGCCGGCACGCTCTGGTGGCTCTGGGCCTGGGCCGCTTGGATGGGCTTCAACCTGCTCTTGATGCTGATCTACCCGACCTTCATCGCCCCGCTGTTCAACAAGTTCAAGCCGCTCGACGACCCCACGCTGAAGGCGCGCGTCACCGCACTGATGAAGCGCTGCGGCTTCGCAGCCAAGGGGCTGTTCGTGATGGATGGCAGCACTCGCAGCGCCCACGCTAATGCGTACTTCACCGGCTTCGGTGCGAGCAAGCGCGTGGTGTTCTACGACACGCTGCTGCGCCAGTTGAATGCCGGCGAAGTGGAGGCAGTGCTCGCCCACGAACTCGGCCACTTCAAGCACCGTCACATCGTGAAGCGGCTCATCGCGATGTTCGCGCTCAGCCTCGCCGGTTTTGCGCTGCTGGGCTGGGTCTCGACGCAGGTCTGGTTCTATACCGGCCTGGGCGTGCAGCCGAACATGTCGCCTGCCGCGCCCAACAGCGCGCTGGCCCTCTTGCTGTTCATGCTCGCGGTGCCGGTGTTCGGCTTCTTCGTGGCACCGTTGCCGGCGCGCCTCTCGCGCAAGCACGAGTTCGAGGCCGATGCCTACGCCGTCGCGCAGACCAGCGGCGCCGACCTCTCCGCTGCCCTGCTCAAGCTCTACCAGGACAACGCATCGACGCTCACGCCCGACCCGGTGTTCGTCAAGTTCTACTACTCCCATCCGCCCGCGTCCGAGCGCCTTGCGCGCATGACTGCGGCGTGATCAACCACCCCAAAATTTCAGCAGATCCCCTCATGAGCAGCATGTTCAAACCCAAGGACTGGAAGAACCTTCCAGCCCGCAAGGCACTGAGTGCCACGGAGATCGTTTCCGGCCTCTCCAAGCTCGACGGCTGGAAGCTCACCGGCGACGGCGCCGATGTCGCCATAGAGAAGACCTTCACCTTCGCCAACTACTTCGAGACCATCGCCTTCGTGAACGCGCTGGCGCTCGTGGCTCACACGCAAGACCACCATCCAGACCTGTCGGTGCACTACAACCGCTGCGTGGTGCGCTTCAACACGCACGACGTGAAGGGCCTGTCGGTCACCGATTTCGATTGCGCACGGCAGGCCGACGCGCTGGTTGCGAGTCCATCCGCGTGAGGAAACACGCCTGTGGCTAAGCCGGGCCGCGCCGCCTTCACCCCTGCCGCGCACAACACGGGGAAGGCGCAACACGACGGCCTCGTCGTCGCCAGCCACGGGCGTCACTGCCTCGTCGAAACGCCCACGGGCGAGCGGTTGATCTGCCGCCCGCGTGGCAAGAAGAGCCAGGCCGTGGTCGGCGATCGCGTGCGCTGGCAGGCCACCGAGGACGAAGGCACCATCGAGGAAGTGCTGCCGCGACGCAACCTCTTCTACCGGCAGGACGAGATCCGCACGAAATCTTTTGCGGCCAATCTCGACCATGTGCTGATCCTGATCGCCGCTGAGCCTGAGTTCTCCGAGCATCAACTGGCGCGTGCACTGATCGCAGCGGAGGCAGAGCGCATCACGCCGATCATCGCGCTCAACAAGAGCGATCTGGTCGAGCCTTTCGAGCGCGCCTGGACCAAGCTGGCGCCTTATCGCCGCATGCATCACGGGGTGCTGCCGCTGTCACTCAAGGCGTCGGGCGAGGCGGACTATGCATCGCTGATGAAGCTGCTGTCCGGCAAGTCCACCCTCGTGCTCGGCCCTTCCGGTTCGGGCAAGAGCACGCTGACCAACCTGCTGGTGCCGGGAGCGACCGTGCTGACCCAAGAGATCTCGCAAGCGCTGAATTCCGGCAAGCACACGACCACGAGCACCACCTGGTACTGGATCGACGAAGCGCGCACCACCGGTCTGATCGATTCGCCGGGCTTCCAGGAATTCGGCCTGAACCACATCGAGCCGATGCAGCTCGCCGGGTTGATGCCCGACATTGCCGAGCACACCGGGGACTGCAAGTTCTACAACTGCACCCACCTGCACGAACCGGGCTGCGGCGTGATCTCGAACGTCGAGACACCCACGCACGCAGGCCAGATCAGCGCATCGCGCTACAGGATCTACGGCGAGCTGTTCGCCGAATTGAGCCAGACGCGCTACTGAGCGTCCAGGATGGCTTGCAGCGCCTGCACCAGCGCGCTGCACTGTTCTCGCGTGCCGATGCTGATGCGCAGGTACTGCGCGATGCGCGGCTGTTTGAAATGCCGCACCAGCACCGCGCGCTCGCGCAGCAACACGGCCAGTTCGGCCGCATCGCGTTGCGGATGGCGCGCGAACACGAAGTTGGTCTGTGAGGGCAGCACCTCGAAGCCCAGGTCTTCGAGCTGCAGGTGCAGCCCTTCGCGGGTGTCGACGATCTTGTCGCGCGTGGTGTCGAACCACGCCTCATCCTCCAGCGCCGCGACGGCGCCCGCCGTGGCGAGCCGGTCGAGCGGGTAGGAGTTGAAGCTGTCCTTCACACGCACCAAGCCGTCGATCAGGTGCTGTTGACCGCACGCAAAGCCGACACGCAAGCCAGCCAGCGAACGCGACTTGGAAAGGGTCTGCACCACGAGCAGGTTCGGGTATTTGTCGATGAGCGACAGCGCGCTCTGGCCACCGAAATCAACGTAGGCCTCGTCCACCAGCACCACGCGGTCGGGGCACGCTGCAAGCAGCCGTTCGATCTGCGACAGCGGCAAGCCGATGCCCGTGGGGGCGTTCGGATTGGCGATCACGATGCCTGCGCATCCACTGCGCGCACGCGCCGCAATGGCTTCGATGTCGACTCGCAAGCCGGCATCGACCGGCTGCAGTTCACAGGCAATGCGATAGAGCTGGGCATAGACCCTGTAGAAGCTGTAGCTCACATCGGGCATGAGCAAGGGCTCGGCCTGTTGGAAGAAGGCGAAGAAGGCGTGCGCGAGCACTTCGTCCGAACCGTTGCCTGCGAACACCTGGTCGACCGTGAGGCCGTGCCGCCTCGCTACCGCTTCGCGCAGCGCCAGCGAGGTGGGATCGGGGTAGCGCTCCAACCCGTCTGCAGCAGCTTGCTGAATCGCGTCGATGGCCAGCGGCGACGGCGGATACGGGTTCTCGTTGGTGTTGAGCTTGACGAGGTTCGCGATGCGCGGCTGCTCGCCTGGCACATAGGGCTCGAGCGCGGCGATGCGCGGGCTCCAGAAGGCCGGCACTGCGGTGCTCATGTCGCGCCGCTCAGCCAAGCAGACGGGCCAGCGTCAACAACGCCAGCAACACCATCCACATCACGACCGAACGCCAGACGAGGCCGACCACGCTGCGCAAGTGCCCCGGCTCGGGCTCGCGCCCCGGCGTGCTGCCGCTGTCGGGCCTGCGACCGTCGATCACGGAGTCGCCGGCTTGTGCGCGCGGTAGCGGATCGGTGACCGGAATGGGGCTCAGCGAACCGCCGCCCAGGCGCACATTGACTGCGCCCGACGTGGCCGCGAGGATCACCCCGTCGTTCTCGTTCGGAAAGCGCCGAGCATCGTTGCGCCAGCAGTCGATGGCTTCCTCGAAGCTGCCGACCACCGCGAAGCCCAGCGCCGTGATGCGCGCAGGCAGCCAGTCGATGCCATGCCAAGCGCTCTCGGCAGCCTGTTGCACGGAGACGCTCGACGGTTGCACCGCTGCGCCGTTCTTGTGGGCCCAGTAGCGCGCGACGAATTCGCTCATGCGATAGAACACCGCGCCGGCTGGTCCGAGGCCGATGGCGGCGAGCACCGAGAACCAGGCCAGCACGCCGAACACATGGCGGTGCGCCGCAATGACCGAATGCTCGATCACATGGCGCACGATCTCGCTGCGCTTGAGCTCGGCCGCATCGACGCCTTGCCAGTGCGCGAGCAGCGAGCGCGCGAGCGGCTCATCGCCCTCGTCGAGCGCATCGCGGATATCGGTGAAGTGGTGGCTGAACTGCCGAAAGCCCAGCGTGACGTAGAGCACCGCGATGCTCCAGAGCACCGCGAAGGGCAGGCCCAACGTGAGTACCAGCAGCCAATGCACGCCGAGCGCCACGAGTGTCGGCACGAAGACCGCGAGACCCCAGGCGATCCATCCGTGATGGGGCTTGCCCGCATCGAAGTTGCGGCTGGTCCAGCGGGTCCACGCGAGGACGGTGCCGTACACGGGGTTGTGAGGGCCCAGCGGCCTCACTTGCTCGATCAGCAACGCGCACAGGATGGCAAAGAAGCTCATCCTTCGATGATAGCGAGAGAGCCCGTAGATTCAGCCGGGATTCAGGCGGCGAGGAAACGGTAAAGATTGCGCAGCATGCCGGCGGTGGCGCCCCAGACGAAGCGCTCGTCAGCACCGTCCTGATAGGGCATCGAATACCACTGGCGCTTCGTGCCGTCGGGTGCGGGCACGGTGTGGTGGCGGTGGTTGGCCGGGTCCATCAGCCACGCGAGCGGCACCTCGAAGGCATCGGCGACTTCGTAGGGATTGATGGCGAGTTCGAAGCCGGGCTGCACCAGCGCGACAACCGGCGTTACGATGAAGGACGTGACCGTCGTGTAGGTCGGCAGGTTGCCGAGCACCTCGATGTATTGCGCCGAAAGGCCAACCTCTTCCCAGGCCTCACGCAGCGCGGCGGCCGCGACGTTCGCATCCTCGGGATCGACGCGGCCACCAGGGAAAGCGACCTGACCCGAATGCGTCGAGAGGTGCGCAGTGCGCTCGGTCAGCAGCACGGTCGCGCCTTGCGGGCGCTGCACGATCGGCACGAGCACGGCCGCCTGGGCGGGTACGCGCTCGGTCATGCGGGGCTCGCGGCGCAGTTCGGGCGTCCAGACCGGCGGCGTTTCGAAACGCGCCCGCAGGGCCTGAGCGGTCAACTGCGCGGCCGGCACTGCCGGCAATCCATCGTTCCTCACCGTGAAGGGCGCCTTGCGCGGATCGAACGGCGGCAGCGTGGACGGCGCCACGGCGTTGACCGGTTCGAGGGAGGCGTCCTGCGGGGATGTGGATGAGGTGGTCAAGAGATGAAAAGTGCCGGAGCCGGAAGGAAGAAGTAGAGCGGAAAAACGAAAAGTTGTCTTCGAGCGGAGCAACAACGCAAAAAGCCGCCAGAACGGCGGCTTTTTGCACTGCAGGAAAACGGCTTACTTGGCGGCCGCTGCTGCTTGCGACTTGCCCGGCAGCTTTTCCTTGATACGTGCCGAACGGCCGCTGCGGTCGCGCAGGTAGTACAGCTTGGCGCGGCGCACATCGCCACGACGCTTGACTTCGATGCCGGCGATCAGCGGGCTGTAGGTCTGGAACGTACGTTCCACGCCTTCGCCGCTGGAGATCTTGCGCACGGTAAAGCCGCTGTTGAGGCCGCGATTGCGCTTGGCGATCACGACGCCTTCGTAGGCCTGCACGCGCTTGCGGGTGCCTTCGACGACGCTCACGCTGACGATGACCGTGTCACCGGGCATGAAATCG